>SAMEA3663025__coassemble_363_pt1 | contig 39898 bp, 34 predicted proteins | sample SAMEA3663025__metabat2_high_PE_004 | metagenome-assembled genome bin SAMEA3663025 (sample SAMEA3663025) | pig gut metagenome | biome: pig gut; feature: pig-associated habitat; material: faeces | place: France | collected 2012
AGGTGCCAGCCCTAATTTTTTAGATTCTAAAAAAGTTTAGCGGACAGTAATAATATTCTTTCCATTCGATCACTTGCTTTAGGTCATCGCCCATGCGTTTGGTCATCTGCCAGAATTGGCCGGTGCGTGCCTTCGCATCGATGCCGGGACAGTCGCATGTCAGGTAGTAGATGTCACCATTTTGAGCATCGGTCGGGGCTTCGATATTCTCCCAGATTTTGAAGACGAAGGCATCGGATTCGCGTGCCTCTCCTTCGCCGTCGATCCAGATGTGGCAACCACCCTTGAGTGCCAATGCATCCCAAATGAGGATGCCGGTGCGGGTAGCCTCTTCCCCTTCGACGCGGTCGCTGAAACTATGCTCGGCGCTGTAGACATAATGCACGAGTCGATTCTCGCCGATTAGTGCACCGCTATTGCTCCAGCCAAGCCTGTCGAGCGTCGGTTCGCGCTTGATCTCGATGTCGCCGAAGACGGTGTGAAAGTTGGTGACTGTCCATCCGATGGAGTTGGTCTTGGTGCTGATCTGGATCTCGGGGTGACGGCTGAAGTCGATGCATTGGATCTGCTCCAGAAGGTTCTTGCCGGCAAGCAGGAGTGCCGTCTTGGGTACATCTTCGCCGGTGAAAAACATCTTGGCGAGGGCGATGATGCGCTCCACAGTCCAGCGGCCGCTATGTTGCAGTTCACGCTTGAATTGCCAGCGGATCCCTTCGGTACAGTAGACATATTGCATACCCATGCGAGGCACATTGACTTTGAATTTGCCGCCGCGACCCGCCCAGAGGGTGCGGTTGCCCCTTACTTTGAAGTTGGCGATGGCTTGCTCGGCGATAATAGCCTTGGAGAAGGGGATATGCTTCCGCTGGCTCTCGAAGTAGTCGGAGACTACCTGGTTCATGCCTCGCTTCTGAAGGTAGACTCGCGAGGGCTGCGGAACGATCAAGTCCGGGTCAACCTCTTTCTGTGTCTCGTAGAGGGAGTTGGCGAGAATCACGCAGGTCGTCCCTTCTTCGATGTTGGGAAACCCGCAAAATTCGTCGGTGACATTCTGCTTGGGGCCGTTGACGGCGCGCACCACCGGATTGTTGGTTGTCGGGTCATAGCCCACCACGAAGAGCATCAGGTCTTTGCCGTAGGTGCGGTCGACACCATTCTCGGCATATCCGTCGACACCCTTCACCAAGAGGGTGCTGTAGGGACGAGGCAGACTCTGGTCGGCGGCGCTCAGTGGCAATACGATCTGCATCTGAGTGGACTGTGTGATCGGTGCAGTGGTGACAACGCTGCTGCGGGGCTCGTCGATCATGTAGTGCTCTACTTCGGGGGAATTGACCTTTACGCGCTTGGCACGCAACATCAGATTCATCAGCGGAGTGTCATCGCTGTTGAAGCGAAACAACTCCTCGTCGATATCCGTCTCGACCAGATGACCCGGGGCGATACCACCTGATGCGGCAGCAAGGTTGGATACAGTGGCGGCAGCGCCGGGTGCCTGTGTGGCAAGGCCGGTAGCACCGGCTACAACATTAACATTCTCTTCCATAATAAAAAACGTTTTAGTGAATAGTGATTAGTAAATAGTGATTAGATAATAGATATTAGTGATTGGATAATAGAGATAGAAACAGTGATTATCAAATCGCACTGCAAAATTAGCGCAGTCGGCCGCCAAACCGATTTTATCCCTCCACCGACAGGCATATAGTGAGTTCTTAGAGTGCGTTCCTTAATAAAAACGAAGAGGCCGGAAACTTCTGTTTCCGACCTCTTTATAGGATTTTATCCGCCGTGGGGCGGGTGTTGTCGTGATGATTAGCCGAGGGGCTCGAGTTGCACTGTGAAGTGGCGCATGAGTTCTGCTTCCCATGTGATCTTCACACCGCGAGTGATCTCGTGACGGCGATCGTATACATTCTTGAGAGCTGCAGCAATCACATCCATGTGATTGTTGGTGTAAGTGCGACGGCAGATGCAGAGTCTCAAGAAGTCATTGCCGTTGAATCTGTTCTCGCGAGTCACAGGATCTCTGTCGGCGAGGAGGTAACCGATCTCACAGCCACGCACTCCGGCTTCGAGATAGAGCTCCATGGTGAGACGCTGTGCAGGGAATTCCTCTTTGGGGATGCGGTCGAGCACCTTGTCTGCGTCGATGAAGAGGGCGTGACCACCTACGGGACGTTGGTAGGGGATGCCATATTCGTCGAGCTTCTTGGCAAGGTATTCTACCTGCTTGATGCGTGTCTCGAGCATATCGAACTCTGTGTTCTCATCGAGACCAACTGCCAATGCAGCCATGTCACGACCATTCATACCGCCATAAGTCAAGAAGCCTTCGAAGGGGATGCAGAATTTCTTGGCACCCTCATAGATATCTTCCCAACGAGTTGCGATGAATCCACCCATGTTGACAAGACCATCCTTCTTTGAAGACATGGTCATAGCATCAGCCAAGTCGAACATCTGACGGCAGATTTCCTTGATGGTAGCATCCTTGAACTCCGGCTCGCGAGTCTTGATGAAATATGCATTCTCTGCGAAACGAGCAGAGTCTAAGATGACACGCTTGCCATATTTGTCGGCCAACTTACGAACGCCGCGGAGGTTTTCCATTGATACAGGTTGTCCGCCGGCTGTGTTGTTGGTGATTGTCACGATGATGAAGGGAACTTTGTCGCCATCTTTCTGAAGCACTGCCTCGAGCTTGTTGAGGTCAACATTGCCTTTGAAGGGAACTTCGAGCTGAGTGTTGCGAGCCTCATCGACGGTGCAGTCTACGGCGAATGCCTTGCGGCTCTCGATGTGACCCTTGGTGGTGTCGAAGTGGGAGTTGCCCGGCACGATGTCGCCGGCCTTTACGAGGTGAGAGAATAATACATTTTCAGCGGCACGACCCTGGTGAGTGGGAATTACATACTCAAAACCGGTGATGCGGCCGATAGTGTCTTTTAGTTCATAGAAGGAACGAGCGCCTGCGTATGACTCGTCGCCTGTCATCATAGCAGCCCATTGACGGTCAGACATCGCACCTGTGCCGGAGTCGGTGAGGCAGTCGATGTAGACAGCGTCTGATTTCAGCATAAATACGTTGTAGTGAGCTTCTTTGAGCCATTGCTCGCGCTGCTCACGTGTACTCTTCTTGATGGGTTCAACCATCTTAATCTTCCAAGATTCTGCGAATGGTAATTCCATGGTAATCTCTTTTTTTGATGAAGTGTTGGGTTATGGGTTATGTTTTTTTTCTTTTTTTTGACGGCGAAACACTCTTATAGTATTCCACCCTCCAAAATTAGCAATAAGGTTTGAGTTATGCAAATAATATAGAAAATATTTAGAAAAATTTTTCCGTAAATATTTTTAATATTTTTGTAAATAGTGAGATTAATGTTATGGTAGTCAGTGTGTTATCACTGCTTGATGCGAGAGCGGGCAAAAGTGGCAGTGATGGCGGCAGTGATCATGCCGATGATGATGATGGGTATTAGAGTGATCAGCACATCGAGGGGGTCGACAGCCACGGGGTATGCCGTGACTATCGCCATGGATGGGTCGCCGGCGAGGGTGATGAGACCGAATTCCTGCTGGATGAGGCAGAGTGTGACGCCGAGGATGATCCCGGAGATGCCGCCGGCGAGGGCGACATAGATGCTTTCCCAGGCGAAGATGTTGCCGATCTGACGGCGGGAGAGTCCTATGGCGGAGAAGGTGGCGATGCCTCGCTCTTTCTCGATAACGAGCATCGAGAGGGAGGAGATGATGTTAAATCCGGCGATGGCGAGGATAAAACCGAGCAATAGGAATGATACCCATTTCTCGATCTTGACCATACGGAAATTCATCTCTTGTTGGCGGGCACGATCTTTGACCACATAGTCGGAGCCTAAGGCTGAGGCTATCTTCTGCGCCACCTGTTCGGCATCCGATCCGGGGCGGCATTGTATCTCGACTGCCGAGGCTTGGTCTTGATATTGCAAGAGACGGCGTGCCTTCTCGATGGGGAGGATTACGCCATCTTCGTCATATTGCTGCTGGTCGGTGTGGTATATGCCGGTGACGTGTAGCGAATCGGTGAGGAAGGAGGATGCGGGGTTGGCGAGGTTGACACGTCCGCGACGTCTCGGGGCGAAGATGAGGAGATACTGATCGGGGGTGATGGAGAGGCGTGCGGCTACGCCGATCGAGACTATGGCATTGTCGGGAGCGGCTGCCGGCTGATCGATATAGGTGCCGAAGTCGGGGTCGAAGAGCCGGCGCACGGATGTGACGCGGGCATACTCTTCGGCGATAACCCCTTTGATCTTGACCGGCATTTCCTGACCATTACAGATGATCAGTGCATTGTCGGAGAGTGTGGGGGTGGCTACCTCCACCTCCGGCATTTTGCGAATCCGCTCGGTCAATTCCGAAGATTGGTCGAACGCCTTCCCCTCGGCGGGTGTCACCATCACATCGGGTGAGAGGGAGTCCAGTTTGGAGGCTATGACCTGCTGAAAACCGTTGAACACCGACAAGACGCAGATGATAGCCGCCGTGGCGACAGCCATAGCGATAATCGATACGGTGGTGATGGTGGTCACGGCGCCATGCGATTTCTTCGATCTTAGGTATCGCCAAGCGATTTTGGCGGCAAGCATACGCTTCATACTCTGTGTCTATGGTGGGTTAATTCGTTTAGAATGATCGGTTGGCCGTTGGTCGATCAGTCGTCGAAAGCATCGTCGCTGAGTGGCTCGTCATGAAGATGGGGGTCTGCGGCGAGAATTCGGTCGATGTTCTCGACATAGTCGAGGGAATCATCGAGGAAGAAACTCAGGTCGGGACACTTGCGAAGGGTCGTCTTAACGGCTTGTGCCAACTCATAACGACAGGTGCGGGTCTGGCTCTTGATGTTGTTGAGGATTTCCTCAGCTCTTTCGGAGGGGAAGATGCTGAGATAGACACGAGCGATGCTCAGGTCGGGAGATACTCGCACCGTGCTCACCGATACGAGCACATTACCCATACGGGCGGTTTGGCGGCGAAATATCTCGCTCAATTCTTTTTGAAGTAGTCTTGCTATTTTGGCTTGGCGTTTACCTTCCATATAGTTAGTTTTAAGAAAAGTTATTGTAATGGTTTAGTTTATTTTGCGGATCAGTGTGAGTCCGTCGCGGAGAGGGATGATTATCTTTTCGACATCGGGGTCGGCAGCCACCATGTCGTTGAACCGACAGATAGCGGCGGTCTGCGGGTCGGAGAGGTGGTCGGGTTCGACCACATGACCATCCCAAAGGGTATTGTCGGCGATGAGATAACCGCCGGGTGTCAGGAGTCGTTTGCAGTGGATATAATATTCGGGATAGCGGCGTTTGTCGGCATCGAGAAATATCATATCGTATGATGCATCTGCTCGGTCGGCGATCCATATCATAGCGTCGGCGATATGGAGTGATATTCTTCCACCGTAGGGGGAATCGGTGAAGGCCTCGCGGATGAAGTCTTCGAGTTCGTCGTCGAATTCGATTGTGTCGAGATGGGCATCAGGCTCGAGACCTTCGGCGATGCAGAGTGCGGAATAGCCGGAGAAGGTGCCGAGTTCGAGCACTCGTTTGGGGCGGATCATGGCTGTAAGCATCTTGAGGAGCCGTCCCTGGAGGTGGCCTGAGCACATTCGACCATTTATCAGGTGGATATTGGTGGCACGCTCGAGGCGGTGGAGGTTATCGGGGTGCGGGTCGATATGTCTTTCGATATAGTTGAATATGTCCTGATTCATTGCCGCGTATCGTCACTTGGGGTTCGAGTTGGAGAGGTATAAACGGGTGAGGTAAAGGAGAGCCAAGAGGTATCCGTCGCGGCCGCATCCGGAGATGATAGACTTGGAGGCGCGGGCGGTCACGGAGGTATGGCGGAACTCTTCGCGAGCGTAGATGTTGGAGATGTGCACTTCCACCACCGGCGCGGGCACAGCCTCGATGGCATCGGCGATCGCGTGGGAATAGTGAGCGTAGGCTCCGGGGTTGATGACGATGCCGAGGCAATCGGAGTCGAAGCCGTAATTCTGGATCATATCGATGATATCTCCCTCGCTGTTTGACTGCGAGTATTTGATTTCATAGTCTGAAAGATCGCCACGCAGCCGGGTGAGGGTGTCTTCAAATGTAGATGAACCATAAATCTCGGGCTGACGCTTGCCCAGAAGATTCAAGTTCGGACCATTGATAATAGCGAAATACATAAGCGAAGCGCAAATGATTGGATAAAGGTATATCGGGAGGGTAAAGAGAGGGTAGGGTGGATGTAAATACGTAGTATGTAGATACGAAAAAAGATCAGCAGGAAACCGAAGTTTACGCTGCTGATCTTCCTCTCTCCTCGGCGGTGCGGACGGGACTCGAACCCGCGACCCCATGCGTGACAGGCATGTATTCTAACCAGCTGAACTACCGCACCATTTGAAGGTCTTTTGTCATTTGCCCTCGGTATCATTCCCGATTGCGAGTGCAAAGTTATAGCAAAAAATCGAAACCACCAAATTTTTCACCAAAATATTTTCAATTTTTTTTTCATCATTCAGTCCAAAATAGCGACAAGACACTAATTTTCAAGTAAATACAAAATAATATTTTTTTTTAAAATTTTGAAGCCGGTTGCGATTACTTTAACATATTCCGGTTTAGAACTCTAACCAAGATGCTACTGTTGGATATCGGGATCGGATGTTTATTTTTTGCGATTTTGGTGGGTGGGCTTTCGGCATTTCGGGAATTTGCATTATCTTTGCAGTTTGGAAGTAATCTTTTTTGTTTGGGTCGCCTCTTTTGTATTAGAAGGGTCGCCTTTTATTAAAAAGACATGTGCTCTCATTATTATATGCTCTCATTATTATATGAGTGTGTTCATTTGGTGAATGACATTATTAAATTAAGCGGAATTGAAAGCAGCGTATTATACTCTTGGGTGTAAACTCAATTTTTCGGAGACTTCTACCATCGGCAAGATGCTCGCCTCTCGGGGTATCACCCGCGCCGAGGAGGGTGAAGACCCCGATATCATCGTGGTCAACACCTGTTCGGTGACCGAGATGGCAGATAAGAAGGGCCGCCAACTCGTGCGTAAACTCTCGCGGCAATCACCCGAGGCTACCATCATCGTGACCGGTTGCTATGCCCAACTCAAACCCGACGAAGTGGTAAGCCTGCCCGGCGTCGACATCGTGTTGGGATCTAACGAAAAATTGCGCATCCTCCAATACTTGGACCGATGGTTCAAGACCCGCTGCATTCAAGTCGAGGTAACCCCCTCGTTGGAGATCAAGGAATTTATGCCCTCCTGTGAGCGAGGTGACCGCACTCGCTATTTCCTGAAAGTGCAAGATGGGTGCGACTACTACTGCACCTACTGCACCATACCCTACGCCCGCGGTCGCTCCCGCTCCGGCAAGATCAGCGAAATCGTCAAACTGGCGGAAGAGGTTGCCGCCGAAGGTGGCAAGGAAATAGTCATAACCGGAGTGAACATCGGCGACTTCGGTCGCGACACCGGCGAGAAATTCTTCGACCTCCTCAAAGCCTTAGACCGCGTCGAGGGCATCGAACGCTACCGAATCTCATCTATAGAGCCAAACCTCATCACGCATGAAATTATCGACTGGATCGCCGTCGAGTCCAAGCGATTTATGCCACACTTCCATATACCCCTGCAGTCGGGTTCCGACCGCGTGCTCAAATTGATGAACCGTCGTTACGATACCTCCCTCTTCAGCGACCGCATCTCTCATATACGCCAAGTTATCCCCGATGCATTCATCGGCGTCGATATCATAGCCGGAGCCCGCGGCGAAACTCCCGAAGAGTGGGAGAAAAGCCGCGAATTTGCCCGTAGCCTCGATGTAAACCAACTCCATGTCTTCCCTTACTCCGAGCGCCCCGGCACCAAGGCTCTCCTCCTCGGCGATAAAGTGAGCCAAGAAGAAAAACATCATCGCGCCGCCCAACTGATAGAAATCTCCGGCGAAAAACATGCCCAATTCCTCCGACGACATGTCGGCACAATAGGTCGTGTGCTCTGGGAACAACCTACCCACGCAGCTGGCAAAATGCATGGCTTTACCGAAAACTATATCCGCGTCGAAACTGACTACGACCCGGCATTGGTCAATCATGTCACCGAAGTCATTCTGAGCGATGACAATATCTCTGCCGAACAATAAAATATAGGCATCCACATGAAAGAATTAGGTGTAATAATATTGAACTGGAACGGGATCGACCTCCTCAAGAATTTCATCCCCACCGCCTCGCGCCATACCGTCTGTGACCGAGTCGACCTGATCGTCGCCGACAATGGCTCGGACGATGAGTCTGTGGCATGGCTTCGCACAAATCACCCCGAAGTGAAAGTCATCGAACTGGGCGAGAACTTCGGTTTTGCAGAGGGTTACAACCGAGTTATCTCACAGGTCAACTATCCCTATGTTACCCTCCTGAACTCCGACGTTGAAGTGACTCCCGAATGGTGGAAACCTCTATTGGAATTTATTAAGGATAATCCCGATGTGGGGGCAATCCAGCCCAAGATCTTGAGTTACAAGGATAAGAGCCGATTCGAATATGCCGGTGCGGCAGGGGGCTATCTCGATTGCTTGGGCTATCCCTACTGCCGAGGAAGGCTCTTCGACGTCGTGGAGAAAGATGAAGGACAATATGATGGTGACCCGGTGGATGTGGCATGGGCTTCGGGGGCTTGTCTGACTATGCCTGCCGAACTCTACAATCGCCTCGGAGGTCTCGACCCGAAATTTTTCGCCCACATGGAGGAAATCGACCTCTGTTGCCGCGTTCACAACGCCGGTTTTCGCGTGTGTGCCCTCTCCGACTCGGCTGTATATCATGTCGGCGGAGCATCCCTGAAACAGGGCGATCCACGCAAAACCTACCTTAACTTCCGCAACAACCTCCTCTTGCTGCATAAGAACCTTACCGGCAAGACCCGACAAAAACTGCTCTTCCGACGTAGACTTGCAGACACCCTCGCCATAGTGATGTATCTGATCAAAGGGGATATCGCCAACATGCGAGCCATCATCCGCGCTCATCATGACTTCCGTCAGATGCGTCAGGAATATCCCGAATCTGCCAAAAAAGATGTGCTGCTAACTCTCCCCGGCGCCAACCATAGCGCCATCCTGGCAAGATACATATTGCGCAAAAAGAGAATTATGGTAAGTAAGAATCAGAAATTAGAAGATAGGAATTAGGAATGGGGTACAAACAAAATAATATAGAAAAGATATGGGAAAACGACCTTTAATACTCGTGAGTAACGACGATTCATACCAGGCACTTGGCGTTCATGTGCTGATAGAGCGTCTTGTCGAGATCGGTGATGTGGTGGCTGTCTGCCCGCAATATCCTCAATCGGGAAAATCGATGGCTATCACCATCAACCAGCCCCTATACATCAACCAACTCCTTGACTACAAGGGCGCGAAGATGTTTAGCGCCACCGGTACACCGGTAGACTGCATCAAGTTGGCGATGTATCATGTCTTGGATCGCCGTCCCGACATCGTGGTGGCAGGCATCAATCATGGCTCAAACTCTGCAATCAATGTGCTCTATAGCGGCACTATGGGTGCAGCCATGGAGGGAGCAGCCTTCGGAATTCCTTCAATCGGTTTTTCGATCACCGACCACTCGCCCAATGCCGACTTTACCCCCTGTCTGAGAGCCGTCGACCTGATGACCCGAGCCGTGTTGGAAAAGGGATTGCCCTCAGGTGTGTGTCTGAATGTAAACGTCCCCAACATCCAGGGTGTCCCGGCAGAAATGAAGGTCTGCGACCCCTGCAACGGTCGTTGGAATGACGAATTCAAAGAATATACAGACCCCTTCGGTCGTAAATTCTACTGGATCACCGGCAAATATGAAAACATGGAACCGGACAACACTGAGACCGACGAATGGGCATTGGCTCATGGCATCATCTCCGTAGTGCCCGTGGCTATCGAACGCACCAAACATGTCGATACTCGCATCGACTGGCTTGACCAAGTAATCCGCCAATACCGCGAAAAGTAACAAAGTATTGAGTATAATAGTGTTAAATAAAGCCATATACATATAAATTAACATACTTTTGAGGCAAAACGCGTGGGAAAGAATTGCCCTTCTCCTAAAAAGGCCAAGAAAGGATTCCAAAAAGGGTGATATCGTACAAAACAGGGGCTAAAAAGACCAAAATATCAATTCCTTTAACACATCTTAAAAAAAATAAATGTTAAAAAGGGATGAATATTTGGAAATAATCAAAGATATTGAGTATCTTTGCAAAGAAAATCGGTGCTGAGGTGTATTTACTCCTTATCCCGGTTGTCTGGTAGTCCTCCCCAAAAAGGAGATGACAGAATGATATTCATAGACAAAAAGTATATCGTATATATCGTTTCATTGACAAATTATTGTTGCATTAGTAAAGTTATGGATTAATAGTTTAATCAATTAGAATTAGGACACACGGTCGCACTTCGAAGGATTTTGAGGTCGATCGGAAAAAAAGAGACACAGTGATGCGTCTCTTTTTTTCGTTATTACCGGTTTGTCTCTTTATTACTCTTACCCCGGAGTTTATTAAGAGCGCGTTCCTTAAATTCACACCTATTAACATTCTTTTACAAATATTAGTTTAACTCTGCCAAGAAGTAGCAGTTTGATTTGCTAATTTTGCAGCGTGTTATCAAAGGCTCTATCCTTACTTTTCATCGATAGGTGTCATGATAACTCGCTGAATATAGAATAAGAATGATCTGAAATACCTTATTCCACACATCTTTACACTTACAATTTATATCATTAAAGGGGGATCCGGCATCGGGTCTTCGCCGAAGTCGGATCCCTCGTTACTAAAAAGATTTTATTATGAAGAAACAGGGCAGCACATCAGATTTTACAGACGATCGCAACCGGGAGTTGCATCGTCACTTTATGGATATCCTCCGCACCTCGCGAGGTGTGGCGCTCCGGGATATGTTTGGCATGGCAGCCTCGCGTCCCTCTTCACGTTTCTGGGTGAGTGAGCATAGAGCCGCCATCGTGGTCTCGGCGATGTTGCAAGGGCGTCCCTTAGGGAGGATAAATCAGAAGCGTCGCGAGATGTATGAAGAGATTACGCGACGTGTCAAGAGGCTATTGGCACACCATCCCGACATGACACTTCTTGCCGCATGCTGCGAAGTAATCTATCAAGAGGCCCCCGAATTTTACCTCACCGACGAATCGGCACGCTGCATCATCTATCGCACGCGAAAATGCCGACGCCACCTTCAAGCCATCTAACCTTCACACTATTCCTCCAACTGCAAACACTATTACCGACATGACATCAATATTTGACAATCAAAAGATACCCGACCCGGAGATGCTCGACGAAGTGGAACGTATCCTCGCCGAGGATGCTCTACGCATGGCAAAGATAGGCGCCCCCTTCGACCCGGTGAGCGGGCAAAACTCCACCGGCGAGCGTTTCCTCTTCGATGTCGAGGGCATGCCGACGGCATGGCTCCCCGAGTCGATGCGAAGCGAGCCGGAGATCGCTTCCCTTCTGCGACATGGTAGTGTCGATGCCTGGCTCGAGGTCCGCGAACGTCGCACCATCGTGCAGCGTGACCGTCAGCGCCTTGCCGACCGTATCGACCGCATCCGCCAGCGACACGACTTCCCATATTGGGCTGCAACTCGTGCTTATATCAAGAATAAGCAGGGGGGCGACGACATGCTCTTCCGGCTTAACCGTCCACAACGTAAACTCGTGGAGAGTTTCGAGAGAATGAGACTTGCCGATCGTCCCATCCGTCTGATACTCCTAAAGGCCAGACAATGGGGCGGAAGCACATGTACCCAACTTTACATGGCATGGCTGCAACTCGTGCATCAACGTGGCCTCAACTCTCTAATCATCGCCCATCAGGGGGTGGCGAGCGATGAGATCAAAGATATGTTCGACCGTATGATCGAACGCTATCCCGTCGACCTGCTCTATGACGATGGCGACCACCCGAAGAAGGGTGAGAAGTTGGTGGAATGGGTAGGAAAGACTCGTTCCATGTTCCGCGTGCCGGCGCGCAACTGCAAAGTCAAACTTGGTACGGCGGAGAAGCCCCACTCCTGTCGCGGTGGAGACTACAGTTTGGTCCACTGCTCGGAGGTGGGTATCTGGAAGAAAACCGACCGCAAGACTCCCGAAGAGATATTGCAGTCAGCCTGCTCCGGACTTCTGTTGCGCCCCATGACGATGATCGTCTACGAATCGACTGCCAACGGCACCGGCAATTTCTTCCATCGCGAATATGAGGCGGCTCGTCGCGGCATATCCCAATTTGACTCCCTCTTCATCAGTTGGTATGAGATCGACCAATACTCCCTCCCCCTCCGCGAGGGGGAGAGGCGTGAATTGGCTCGACGACTCGTCGAGGGTAGATATGTCGAGAATGCCCCATCCGACCGCGAGCAACCCGGCAAATACCTATGGTGGCTCTTCGAACGAGGGGCTTCTCTCGAGGCGATTGCATGGTATATCTCCGAGAGATCGAAATATTCCGACCATGGTCTCATGGCCTCGGAATATCCTTCCGACGATGTCGAAGCCTTCGTCCACTCCGGTGCTCGAGTCTTCGATAAATATAAGGTGGAGCGTCTCAGAGAGTCATGCTTGGCGCCGGGAGAACGTGGTGAGTTCAACCGCGTCGACGACTACGACGCCTTGGAATCCTTTATGACTCCGACACATCGGCGGCAACTCTTGGCAGATGTCTCCTTCCAATCACTCGCCTCGGGAGGGTGGGTGGTGTGGCGACATCCCGACCGCGATTGCGGTGTGAATATTCGCGATCGCTATGTCACCGTGGTCGATGTGGGTGGCAGAAGTGCCAAGGCTGACTGGTCGGTGATCGTGGTCTTCGATCGAGCACCGATGATCGATGCTTCCGGTCCGGAGGTGGTGGCGCAATGGCGCGGGCACACCGACTTCGATCTCCTGGCATGGCGTGCGGCTGTCGTCTCTTCCTATTATGACAATGCACTCCTGGTCATCGAAAGCAACACGTTGGAGACTCGAGATCCCGACCGCGATACCGATGGCAATCAATCCAACTTCATCCTAAACCGACTTCGCGACATTTACCCCAATCTATATGCCCGACGACGAAGCGAAGAGGAGGTGGCGCAAGGGGTGCCCTCTCGTTATGGATTTCACACCAATGTCGCCACCAAACCGATGATCATCACCACCTTGGTGAAGGTAATCCGTGAAGGTCTGTATATCGAGCACGACCCTATGTGCTTGGATGAATTTCTCGCATACGAACGCCGGCAGAATGGTTCGTATGGGGCGATTGCCGGTTGCCACGACGACCTGCTGATGACTCGAGCCATCGGACTCCATATCTGCTATCATGAGATGGATATGCCACGACGAGTCTCCGCCGGCGACAACCCCTACAGAATAAATCATCGTCCCGCTGCCGGCATGGCTGCATGGTGAGAATAAGGAATTTGCTAAACACTATTAACTAATATCTAATCACTAATCACTATTAACTAAAACCAAGAGTTATGTTTTTCAAGAAGAACAAATCGAACGAAGATGCCGATCAAATGGTCGACACTCAATCCATTCCGACTGCTGAAGCAGATCAAGTAACTAACCCCGAAAATGATGCTTTTGATGAAGAGGCACTCCGCGAGGCGCTATCGACATGGTGTGCCGACAGGGAGATTGACGATGCGTTGCATGCGAAGATTATGGAGACTATCCTTGCCATCCGCCATTCGTTAACCGCCGGCGATGATACGCCGACTCTCTTCGATCTTGCTCGCAAGGCGGCTGACTATGACGATGCCATCGCACGAGCCGCTTCCGACGGCGAACTGAAAGGCAGAAACCTTGCTATCGAAGAACTCGCCAACGATGAGCCCCAAGATGATGGTATGCCTCACTTCAGTTCGTATGCCTACAACTCTTCTCGCGAATTGCCATCTATTTTCCGCTTAGCACAAGATGCCCTATGAAACTCCTGAGACGCACCCGACGAGTGAGGGTGCCTCTGTTCACCTACAATCACACCCTCACTCCCATCTACGACACAGATCCCGATCCGGGTGATACCCCCGATCCCGGCACTAATCCCGACCCCGAACCGATCCCCGATCTCTCCGGCATCTTGGAGAGTATCTCCTTCTCGATGTATCCCTCTCAATTGGAGGGGTACATCTTCTCCCGATATTCCCATCCCGCCACACTGATGAATTGTGTCATTCCCGACGATGACCTCCCGCTGGTAAAATCCTGGTTTGGTGGTGCCCCCGTCACTGCCGTGGCAAGCGATACTCTGGTGAAACGCCTCTCCGACAGTGTATTCGGTCAACTCAAAGACTTCATCGCCGACGCCGCCAATGCATCTCTCTTTCTTGCTCCTTGCCGCATCGGTGCCGCAATCCGTATCAACGATGGTTCTTATTGCTGCGTATCCACACCTGTATATCTGGCTCCCAACACCATGGCGCCGCTCTTGGCGATACGCGAATATTCCCTCTATGGCACCTCGCTACAGACCATCGTCGAGATGATTTGCACGCCGGTGAAGATCGCAGCGCAGATACCGGCGTTCCAACTCCCCGAGTCTGTGGCATCGCGTGCCGAAGCCATCGTATTCTTCGCCACCCGTCAGGGTGACATCCTCGCCGGCGATGAAACCGTAGAGGGGGTGACGACCACCGATATATATGGCGAAACATCCCGATGCTGGCACTACGACCGTCTATCTCCCGACGTGATTCGAGCCAATGTCTTGGCTGATACTGACTTCCGTATCATCGGAGAGGTGGATATAGCGCAAGCCTCCAAGGGTGTCACCTCCCTGCAACTTCCCATCACCCCGGGGGCTTTGGCCACCTGGAAAATGCTCCCCAAATTCGATCCAAAGCAGAGCGGCAACGACGGCGAAATCAATGACCCGACTCTGCCCGGTGGTGATGTGGATGATAATTACAGTAGAATACGCTTGGTGACTGCACCACTCGACTTAGGTTATCCCGACGATGAGAAGATGATCAGAGAGGTGGCTCTGCGTGGCATATACAACCGATTCCCCCCGACACAAAAGGGGGATCCCTCTCTCCCAGAGATCAATCTTTTCATCTCCCCTCATCGCGACCGATGGCGAAAGATCGCCACCGGACAGGGTGGATATATCCGCCTCCCGGTGGGAATACGCACTCGCTGGCTGAAAGTCGAAGTCTTAGCCCCGCGAGATTCCACCTTCGATGCGATTACTTTCCATATCGACCTGAAATAACAACCCCTAAGAATATTAAATTATGATGAACAAGACCTGCCAAACAACTACATATAGCAGAGAGCCCCTACGCGACGAGCGACTGCTGCAACGCGCCATCGACAGTTATGGTGCACTCCTCCCTTTCCGTCGCGAACGAGAAAGATGCAAACGCTTCACCTACGGCGACCAATGGATTGACTCCGTAGTGGATCGTGGCGTCAAAATCTCCGAAGAGGAATATATCAAGCGACAAGGAAATATGCCCCTGAAAAATAATCTGATTCGCCGTCTGGTGCGTAATGTCTTGGGTGTCTGGCGCAACCGCAGTCAGTCATCCATCATTCGCTGGCGCGACGAAAACGAAGCGGCGCAGGGTGAGCAACTCACCCGGCTGCTGCAGAAGATCATCGAAGAGAATCGTCTCGATGAGGTTTATGCCCGCTCGATGGAGGATTTCCTGATCGGGGGCATGGTGGCGCATAAGAAATGGTATGGAATGAAGGGTGGTATGCTGACCTGCCATACCGACATCGTAGACCTCAACAACTTCTTCGTAGAGCGTTCGGGACGTGACTTCCGGGGCGACGACATCACACTGATCGGAGAGATCCACCACATTACCTTCGATCGGCTCCTCTCCACGCTGTCTCGCCATCCCGGCGATCGGCAACGCCTGCGACGACTCTATGGCGTAGCACAAGGCATGGAAGAGGATGTCACTTGCATCATCTACGAGATTTGGGATCGGAGGTGTGTCGACATGCTCGCCTGCCACGACCGGGCAAAAGGTATTTATTATCAAACATCGGCTGAGAATTATCCCGAGATCGAAGAGGAGAATGAGCGGCGTCGCCTTGTCGATGCTCCGGGGATTGCGGTGCGCTACACAAGTCGCGAAGAGTGGCGACTAAACATCATCGACCAATCGGGAAGAGTCTTGCATCGCTGTCGAACTCCCTACCGACATCACAGCCATCCCTACGTGGTGAAGGCATATCCCTATATCGATGGTGAGATCCACTCTTTCGTGAGCGATATCATCGACCAGCAGAAACTCACCAACCGACTTATCTCGATGTATGACTGGGTGTTGCGTGCATCTGCCAAGGGCGTTCTGCTGTTCCCCGAAGGGGCACTCCCCGATGGCGTCGACATCACCGACATTGCCGAGGAATGGGGCCGTTTCAACGGTGTCATCGTATATCGCCCTCGTAGCGGTGTGCCATTGCCTCAGCAGGTGAGTTCCAAATCTGTCGATATAGGCATCACCGAACTATTGGAAATACAGATGAAGATGATGGAAGATATCTCCGGTGTCAATGGTGCCCTGCAAGGAAAATTGGACAATAACTCCATGAGCGGAACCCTCTACAATCAGCAGACACAGAATTCGCTGACTGCTCTTGCCGACTTGATGTGCAGTTACGAAGATTTTGTGGCTGCCGCTACTCGCAAAGATCTTGACATTTTGCAACAATTTATGATGTGAAATTAAGAAAAAAGTGTCAATTTTTTACAAATTGCTATCATTTAGGGCTATTTTCGTTGTAAATCTCACAAAAATTCCCTAATTTTGCACAAAATATTTATATTTTGAAACCATGATGGAAAAACTTGACAATCTTGACAAGAAGATTCTGAATATCGTAATGGAAAATGCACGTATCCCCTCTAAGGATATCGCTGCACAGTGTGGTGTGTCGCGCGCCGCAATCCATCAACGCATCCAGCGACTTATCGACATGAAGGTGATCGTAGGATCTGGCTACATCGTCGACCCTCATAAATTAGGATATAACACTTGCACTTACGTCGGTGTGAGACTCGAGAAGGGTTCCCTCTATCGCGAAGCCGCCGCCGAACTGTCTAAGATCCCCGAAGTGGTGGAGTGCTATTTCACCACAGGCCCTTATTCGATGCTTATTAAGGTCCATGCATACGACAATCAGCATCTTATGCAGTTGCTCAACGATAGGATTCAGCATATCCCTGGAGTCACCGAGACCGAAACTTTGATCTCTTTGGAGCAGACTTTCCATCGTCAGATCCATATCGACACAGAAGATTGATAAGTTAACAGACACTCCATCACACCCAAGATAGAGTTAACTCTCTGATTATGAATAAGAAATCCCTTTATTTTATATTGGCCACGGCGATGCTCGCCATCGTGGCCATTCTTTTTTTCTTCCCCGATGATGTGGAGGGTAATGTGTTGCAACAAGCCGACACGATGCAAGGTCTTGCCAACGGCAGGGAGGTGAAGGACTACCGTGAAGCCACCGGCGAAAATTCTCGCTGGACCAACTCCCTGTTCGGAGGTATGCCCAATTTCCAGATCGCCCCAAGTTATAAGGCCAATAGTTGGCTCGACTGGGTGGGCAAGGTCTTTATGCTCGGTTTGCCTTATCCCGCCAATCTGCTCTTTATCATGATGATGGGCTTCTTCATCATGGGGCTCTGCATGAAGATGAAGTGGTATGTCTCTCTCTTCGGGGCTGTGGCATGGGGATTCTCCACCTATTTCATAATCTTGATCGGCGCGGGACATATCTGGAAGTTTGTCACCTTGGCATATATACCACCCACCATCGGCGGGTTGGCACTGCTTTATCGCCGCAAATACCTCGCCGGTACGGCGCTGACTGCCCTCTTTGGAGCCTTGCAGTTGCAGAGCAATCACCCCCAGATGACCTATTATTTCCTCTTCGTCGTGGCGGCTCTTGTCCTGACTTGGCTCGTGATCGCTATCCGCGAGAAGAAGATGAAGCATTGGTCGGTTGCCACTGCTTGTGCCGTCGTGGCTGCAATCCTCGCTGTGGGTGTCAATTCTTCAAGCCTCTACAATTCCTACGAATATTCCAAAGAAACAGTGCGTGGTCGTGCCACTGAACTTACCACTCCGGGTGGCGACAACACCGGAGGTATGAAGCGTAGCGACATCACCTCTTGGAGTTATGGCGTGGATGAAACATTCACACTTCTCCTCCCTAACGTGAAGGGTGGGGCAACCATCAAGCCGGTGGGAGGACAGAATCAACTCCTCTCCGTGGCTGATGTCAACGTCGATGCTCTCCAAAATTTGTCGCCCGAGGAGTTGCAATTTGTCTATCAATTCCCTCAATATTTCGGCAATCAGCCCATGACCAATGGCCCCGTATATGTCGGCGCTTTCGTATTGATGCTTGCCATCCTCGCTCTCTTCTTGGTGAAATCTCCTGTGAAATGGGCTCTCTTGGCTGTGTCGATCCTCGCTATTCTCCTCTCTTGGGGTCATAATTTCTCTTGGCTCACCGATATTTTTATCGACTATTTCCCGGCTTACAATAAATTCCGTGCCGTATCCTCGATTTTGGTTGTGGTGGAATTTACCATTCCACTCCTCGCCGCTATGTGCCTTGCCCGACTCATAGAGCATCCTGAAGAATTCCGCGCCAAACCGCTATATCTGCATATCACCTTTGGTGTCGGTGCCTTGATATGCCTCTTGGGGTGGATGTTCCCCTCTATGTTCGGCGACCCTTTCTCCGTGGCAGAGATCGAGCAACTCACCGAGATGGGGGCATTCTCCGATCCCTCGCTCTATGGCATCATCAACGCCGTCAAGAGTGCTCGTCTATCTTTGGTAAGTAGCGACGCTCTCCGCTCTCTGATTTTCATACTGATCGGTTGGGGATTACTATTCCTCTACCAGCGTGGCTCTATAAAGAAGGGATATATCCTCGCTGCTGCGGTGATCTTGCTTTCTCTGATCGACCTCTATACCATCAATCATCGTTATGTCAATTCCGAGAATTTCGTGGCCCCCGTCGAAGATGATGCCATCTTCGAGATGACCGCTGCCGACCGTCAAATCTTGCAAGATACAAGTTATTATCGCGTGCTCGACCTCGATGATATGGGTGGCGCTCGCTCTTCTTATTTCCACAAGACCATCGGTGGTTATCATGCCGCCAAGTTGACACGCTACAACGACCTCCTGCAAAATCAAATCTATAAGGGCAACCTTAATGTCATAGATATGCTCAATGCCCGCTATTTCATCAAGAATGACAGCGTGATAGTCAATCCGGAGGCTTGCGGCAATGCTTGGTGGGTTCACTCGATCGATTATGTGCCGGATGCCAACGCTGAAATGGCGGCACTCGACTCGCTCGATACTCACAGTCGCGCCGTGGCGGATGCCCGATTCAAAGAGTCGCTCGGCACTCCGGCTCCCCTCTCCCCGGGTGATACCATCTATCTGACCTCTTACGCTCCCAATAAGTTGACTTATAAGGCTACTACCGCCAAGGGTGGCGTGGCAGTGTTCAGCGAAGTTTATTTCCCATGGGGTTGGGTGGCTACTATCGATGGCAAGCCGGCTGAGATCGGACGTGTCAATTATCTGCTGCGCGCCATGAAGATCGCCCCGGGTAGCCACGACGTGGTGATGGCCTTCGATCCGCAGTCCCTGCGTATCACCGACAATGTCGGCGTCGCTTGCGTCGTGATCATATATCTGCTCGTTTTGGCGGCTTTGGCAGGGGTGATAATATCCATTGTGGCAGCCCATCGAAAGAAGGAATAAGGTTTCTACATGATAACTCACATATAGACACTACCTCTATGATAAACTCGATAGTGGAATACTACAAACGCTGGCGTCATTCGCGGGGATATGGCGTACACTCACCCTTTGCCTACGACCTGGTGAAGAGTGTGATACGCATCCCGCAAGGCTATGCATATTATGGCTATGAGGATATCGACGTGACTGCTTATCGCAGCGGTATTCCGGTGTCTTATATCAGAGAGGCGGAGATGTTGCTGCGCCTTGCCGCCTATTTCGATGTGAAACGAGCCTTTATGCCCCCGGAGTCGGAAGTGCCTTATCGATCTGCCCTCTTGGCTGCTAATTCTCGCATGGAGATCACCACAGCGATAGGACGTGCCGATCGATGCGCTCTTATCTGCTCGACAGATGATTACCTCCCTCTCGAAAAACTCCTCGCTCTGCTCAACACACCGGGACGCATTTTCGCCATCCGCAATATGCCGGAGGGTTGGTGTCAACGACTCTTCGACGCTCTGGAACATGGCGTAATGCTTTATGACCGCCATCGTGCCATCATCGTGTCGCGCCCCGAAATGCAGAAAGTCGCCTATTCGATCAAGTTTTAAGTTGATAAGTCCGCATCCTCTGCCATGCGACCGTTAAAGCCTTCTTCCGATATTGCCCGTGATTTCGCCCATCATTTAGTGTTGGAGCGTGGCCTCGCCGACAACACGGCGCGGGGATACCTGGTCGATGTCGGACATCTATTGGTGTTTGTCGATTCCCGGGGATTGAGTCTCGACCATGTGACTCGAGATGATATCCACACACTCCTCTGCGATCTGCATGATCTCGGCATTTCGGCACGCTCGCAGGCTCGATTTATCGCCGGTATTCGCAGTTTCTTCAAGTTCTTACGCCTCGAAGGTTATATCGAAGCGGATCCAACCGAACTGATAGAATCCCCTCGTATCGGGCGTTCTCTACCCGACGTGCTGAGCGTTGAGGAGATCGATGCGATGATTGCCGCCCTGCCTGCCGACAAGGAGGAGACACCTCGCAATCATGCCATCATCGAGACCCTATATGGGAGCGGCCTTCGCGTCTCGGAATTGGTGGCGCTGCGCATCTCGCGCATTTCTCTCGATGATGGCTATATCATCGTCGAGGGTAAGGGGGGTAAACAGCGGCTGGTGCCCCTCTCGCCGGTGGCTGTCGAACTCATAAGTGACTACCTCCCTCTCAGAGAGAAGGGGGTAATCAAGCCCGGTAATGAAGATATACTATTCCTGAATCGGCGCGGAGCACCTCTGACCCGGGTCATGGTGTTCTATATCATACGTGACTTGGCTGTCGCTGCCGGCATCAATAAGAAGGTGTCTCCCCACACTTTGCGTCACTCGTTTGCCACCCATCTCTTGGAGGGTGGCGCAAATTTGCGAGCCATCCAAGAGATGTTGGGGCATGAGTCGATTGCCACCACGGAGATCTACCTGCACTTGGATCGCACCCGCCTTCGCAGCGAATTGCTGACCCACCATCCCCACTATCGGCAAGAAGCAGAGGGTTGAAAGAAAATTTAAGGATCGCGCTCTTAGTCCTCTTGTTCGCCTCGGAGTGTGGCGGATGATGCATCGACGATGCGTACCTTGATGAAATCTCCCGGACGTGTGTTGCCGCGAGCGAACACCACCACCTTATTCTGAGTAGTGCGGCCAAAATACTCTTCGGCGCTTCGCTTGGACCGTCCCTCCACCAGCACCTCGAATGTCTTCCCTATGTCCCGACGATTGCTCTCAAGCGAGAGCTCGTTTTGAAGTGCTATCATTCGGTTGAGTCGCTCGATCTTTACCTCTTCCGGAACATTGTCGGGCATCATGCGCGATGCCAATGTGCCGGGGCGTTCCGAATATTTGAACATAAAGGCGGAGTCGAAGCCTGCTTCGCGCATCAGCGAGAGGGTCTCTTGGAAATCCTCTTCCGACTCATTGTAGAATCCGGTAAACATATCGGTGGAGAGACCGGCATCGGGAAGAATACGACGGATGGCAGCCACCCGGTCGAGGTACCACTCCCGAGTATATCTGCGGTTCATATCCTTGAGCACCGAGTTCGAACCGCTCTGCACCGGCAGGTGGATATGTCGCGCCAGATTGGGATTTGCGGCGATGACTTCGAGTGTCCGGTCGCTCATATCCTTGGGGTGTGATGTCGAAAAACGAATTCTCATATCGGGGGCTGATTTTGCCACCATCTCCAAGAGGTCGGGGAAGGAAACCACAACTCCCGTCTCCGGGTCGGTATAAGAATAACTGTTGACATTCTGACCCAAGAGGGTTGCCTCTTTGAAACCGCGATCATGCAGGTCCTGAAGTTCGCGCAGGATGCTTTGTGGCTCGCGTGAGCGTTCCCGTCCGCGGGTATATGGCACGATGCAGTATGAACAGAAGTTGTTGCATCCGCGCATGATCGAGATAAATCCGCTGATCGGCCCGGTAGCACCAAGTCGTCGAGGCACTACATCTCGATATGTCTCCGATGTAGAGAGCTCGATATTGATAGCCGGCTCCCCCGTCTCGGCAGCGGCTATCAAGTTGGGAAGGTCGAGATAGGCATCGGGCCCTGCCACCAAGTCGACTCCATGCTTATCGATAAGATCATTTTTCAGACGCTCTGCCATACAGCCGATTACGCCGATGATGATATTCCGCCCCAATTTGCGACGCAGTGAGTTCCAATATGCCAAACGTGAGTAAATCTTCTGCTCGGCATTGTCGCGAATCGAACAGGTGTTAAGCAAAACGGCAGCTGCTTCTTCATCTGATTCGGTCGGTTCGTAGCCCGCAAGTGCCATCATTGCGGCAACTACTTCAGAATCAGCCACATTCATCTGACAACCGTAAGTTTCGATGCGCACTTTTTTTGAAACTGTGCAATTTTTTTCGTTATTAGGTAAAAAAAATGGTTTCATTATTATCAACTATTGCATAAAATTATTAATTTTGTGCAAATTTACTACTTAAATCTAAACGTTACAAATGAGTATTCCATTTATTTCAGCAGAAGAGGCTGCATCAGTGATAAAAAATGGTGATAATATCGGATTATCCGGATTCACAGCCTCGGGAACTCCGAAAGTCGTAACGGTGGCATTGGCAGAGCGTGCCAAAGCCCTCCATGAAAAAGGCGTTCCATTTAAAGTTAACTTACTTACAGGCGCATCGACCAACGATCATGTAGATGGTGAATTGTCGAGAGCGGATGCTATCGGCCTTCGTGTCCCCTACCAGGGTCACAAGGATAGCCGTGCACTTGCCAACCGCAATGGGATGCACTACTCAGACCTTCATCTTAGCCACTTGTCGCAAGATATGCGATATGGCTTCTATGGAGATGTAGATGTGGCAATCATCGAAGCCACCGAGATGAGTCCCAGTGGCGAAGTGATTTTGGGTGCCGGTCTTGGCATGAGCCCCACTGTGGCGCAAATGGCTAAGAAGGTGATCATCGAGTATAGCTCTTATTATCACAATTCTTTCCGCGGATTCCACGACAATTACATACCTTTGGATCTTCCTCATCGTCGCGAGATCCCTATCTATAAGCCAAGCGACCGTATCGGTTCGCCGATCTTGAAGATCGACCCCAAGAAGATCATTGGTGTCGTGCCCTCCAACGCCTCTGAGAGCATCGCCCCCTTCACCGCCCCCGATGAGTTGACCACTCGCATTGGTCAGAACATCTGCGAGTTCCTCGCTCGCGAAATGAAGGCTGGCAAACTCCCCAAGGAGTTCCTCCCCATCCAGTCGGGTGTAGGTAATGTCGCTAACGCTGTGCTCTATGGATTGGGCGAAAACCCCGATATCCCTTGCTTCGAAATGTATACCGAGGTAATCCAGGATGCCGTGATGACTCTTATGGAAGAGGGTAAGTGTAAGTTCGCTTCTACTTGCGCCTTGACTTTCAGCGATGACGCTATGCTTCGCTTCATGGATAATATCGACTTCTTCCGCGACAAGATCGTGATGCGCCCCGGTGAGATCTCCAACCATCCCGAGATCGTGCGCCGATTAGGACTTATCGCTATGAATACTGCCCTCGAGGCCGACATCTTCGGTAATGTCAACTCTACACATGTTATGGGCACCAAGATGATGAACGGTATCGGTGGCTCGGCAGACTTCAGCCGCAATGCTTACCTCTCCATCTTCTCTTGCCCATCTATCCAGAAGGGTGGAAAGATCTCTACTTTCGTGCCTATGGTGTCTCACCTCGACCATAGCGAACACTCTGTCAAGATCCTCGCTACTGAACAGGGCGTAGCTGACCTCCGCGGCAAGGATCCTCGCCAGCGTGCCGAATGTATCATCGAGAATTGCGTTCACCCCATGTATAAGCAACTGATGTGGGATTACCTCAAACTCGGCGAGAAGGTGGGTGGACACATCCCTCACTATCTCCCCGCTGCTTTCGCTCTCCATCAGGCTTTCATGGAGACCGGAGATATGCTTAATGCCGATTTCGCTAAGTTCGGCGCTTAATCGGTTGGCTGATTTAAAAAATAGTAGTTTAGACTATTCATATTTTTTAGTTTTAGTTTTTTATGTAAGGTGTAGGTGGTACAACCATCTACACCTCTTTTTTCTATAAGGTGGATAGACTCATTATTAGAGCGCGTTCCTTAAAAATTCGTAAAAAAGTGGTGGATGGATAAAAAAAGAGGTGAAAAGTATTGACAAAGGGGGTGCCGATTTATTAACTTTGCATTTGATTTGCGGATTCTGCCCCTGCAAGAGTCCTGAGATGTATGATCCTAATCGAATGAGATGAAGAATAATAAGGAGATTAAAATGTCATATTGGGCACATCACCTCACCACGATCATAAGTGTGACGCTCGTGTTGCTATTGATGGGGATGATAGCCATGGTATGGATAAGTGCCGATCATGAGACTCGCCGTCTCAAGGAGCAAATAGAGTTGAGTGTCATCATGGCTGACTCGATTCCCCGGGGTAGTGCTCGCGCCCTCTCAGAGCAACTGATGAAGGAGCCATTCGCCCATCAAGTGAAGTACATTTCGAAGGAGGAGGCTCTCAATAATTGGACTGCCGAGACGGGCGAAAACCTCGAGGAGGTGTTTGGTGTGAACCCACTGAGTGAGGAGATAAGTATCAGCCTTAATGAGAATTATGCCACGGCTTCGGGTATTGCCGCTATCAAGAAGCAGTTGGAGAAAAATCCCATCGTGGAGGCTGTGTCAAGCCCCGAAACGGAGATGGTCGAATCGATGAATAGCAATATCTCGCGATTGACTCTGATCCTGAGTGTCGTGGCGGCTATTATGTTGGTGATATCTTTCGTGCTGATCAATAATACGGTCCATCTCACCATATATTCGCGGCGATTTACCATCCACACGATGCAGTTGGTGGGTGCCACCAATTCTTTCATCCGCCGTCCGGTCATCACGGGTAATCTCCTTGCCGGTCTTATCGCCGGCGTGCTGGCCTCCGCTTTGATTGCCATCGCTATGGTGAGCATCAGCCGCACATGGCTCCCCGAAATCTATAACTTTATCCCTTGGCATGTATTTGGTATCATCGCCGGGGCTTTGATCTTGATGGGTATGACACTTTGTGCCTTGGCTTCTTGTGTGTCTGCCAATATCTATCTTCGCAAAGACTACGACAAATTATTCAAATAACGAAATATAATATGGATATCAAAGATATCAAACCCAAAGAGAAGAAATCGGAGAAATCTCCTTTCAGCCAACCCGAAACCCCTTTCAGCAAGATTAATTTCATCTTGATGGGGGCTTGCTTGGCGCTGATCATCATCGGCTTTATCTTGATGAGTGGCGGCGGTTCTGCCACTTCCGGCGAGTTCAACCCGGAGATCTTCAGCACCCGTCGCATCGTGGTGGGGCCCACTCTCACTTTCTTGGGATTCCTGTTTATGGCGTTTGCCATCATCTACAAACCGCGTAAGAAGGAGGATTAAGTGATGGATTGGTTGGACGCTCTTATACTTGGAATAATACAGGGGCTCACCGAATACCTGCCGGTGAGTTCAAGTGGACATATCGAGATTGTTAAGGAAGTGCTCGGAGTCAATCTTCCGGCTGAAGAAAATTTGCAATTCAGCGTCATCGTGCATGCCGCTACGGTATTGTCGACCATCGTGGTGCTCTGGCCGATGTTCGCCAAACTCTGCAAGAGTTTCTTCACTTTTCGACGCGATAATGACTTCTATTACGTCTGCAAGATTCTGGTGTCTTGTATCCCGGTGGGCATCGTTGGTGTCTTTCTGAAGGATACGGTAGAGGAAATCTTCGGTAGCGGCCTAATGGTGGTGGGTATCTGTCTGATGGTCACCGCCCTGCTCTTGACTTTCGCCTATCTGAGCGATCTTCGTGCAGCCCGTCGTAATGAGGGAAAACTGACCGAAGCCCCGGCAGGAAGTGAAGGAAGAGAGATTGGATGGATTGACTCGATTGTCATAGGCTTGGCGCAAGCCGTGGCTGTATTGCCGGGATTGAGCCGTAGTGGTACTACGATAGCCACCGGAATCCTGTTGGGCAATAAGAAAGCCGCTGTGGCTCATTTCTCTTTCTTGATGGTAATCCTCCCCATCTTGGGAGAGTGTCTCCTCGATCTCAAGGATATGATAGGGGGTGAGGCTGCCGATAGTGCAATTGGTGTTCTGCCTCTCCTCATCGGCTTCGTCTCGGCTTTCCTCGTCGGTTGCGCTGCTTGCCGTTGGATGATCGACTTGGTGAAGAAGGGTAAACTGATCTGGTTTGCCATCTATTGCGTCATCATGGGAGTGGTCTGCATCGTATGGTAATCTTTGAGTGCTCTCTTTAGAACGCGCTCTTAATCAAATTTGTGTGGTAATATAATATAATCTCAACGAAACGAAACTCGACTGATGGATTTTATCACCGGAGAGATAATAGGCATCGATAAGCCCTTGCGCTGGACTTCGTTTGATGCCGTAAAGCGTATCCGAGGGGCTATACAGCGTCGGATGCACGTAAAGAAATTCAAGGTCGGTCATGCCGGCACCCTCGATCCTCTTGCCACCGGCGTGCTGATCGTCTGCACCGGACGTGCCACTCGCCGCATAAGCGAGTTGCAGGAGGGTATGAAAGAGTATGTGGCGGAGGTGACTCTCGGAGCCACAACTCCAAGTTATGACTTGGAGACGGAGATTGATGCTACATATCCTTGCGATCATGTGACTCGTCAACGTGTCGAGGAGGTCTTGCCAAAATTCACCGGCCGACTCATGCAGGTCCCTCCCGTATTTTCTGCTGTTAAGGTCGACGGCAAAAGAGCCTATTCTTTCGCTCGGAAGGGTAAGGAGGTGGAACTCAAACCCAAGGAACTGGAAATTCGTGAACTCGAATTGCTCGATTATCAGCCGGCCAAGATTACCCTCAGAGTGCTTTGCTCGAAGGGTACTTACATTCGGGCTCTGGCTCGAGACCTCGGAGAGGCTTTGGAGACCGGTGCGCATCTTACGGCTTTGCGTCGTACTCGCGTCGGGAACATAACTATCGACCATTGTTGGAGCATCGACGAGGCTTTGGAGCATATCGCCAACGATGAGTTGACTTTCCCCGAAGAGTAGATAATATTATTAATGTAGGTATATAGATCGAATCAGATGAATTAATCCATAACCATCAAGATCGATCGGAATAAATGAAAATTAACGATAATTAGATATGAAGCTGTCACAATTTAAATTCAGATTGCCTGATGACTTAATCGCACAGCATCCAAGTGAGGTGCGAGATGAGTGCCGCCTGATGGTGGTGGACCGTCGCACCGGCGAGGTTAGTCATCATATTTTTAAGGAATTGATCGATTATTTCGACGAGGGTGATGTGATCGTGTTCAATGATACGAAAGTCTTCCCCGCTCGTCTTTATGGAAACAAAGAGAAAACCAACGCCCGCATCGAGGTGTTCTTGCTCCGCGAATTGAATGAAGAGAATAAGTTGTGGGATGTTTTGGTGGATCCGGCTCGTAAGATAAGGATCGGCAATAAACTCTATTTCGGCAAGGATGAGATGGTGGCAGAGGTAATAGACAATACGACCTCGCGAGGCAGAACTCTTCGCTTCCTCTACGATGGCCCTCACGATGAGTTTAAGGAGGCTCTATATGCCCTGGGCGAGATGCCGCTGCCGGAATATATCACTCGTCCGGTGGAACCGGAGGATACCGATTATTATCAGTGTATCTATGCTCGCAATGAGGGGGCGGTGATGGCTCCCGCTGCCGGTCTCCATTTTAGCCGCGAATTGATGAAACGCTTGGAAATCAAGGGCGTGGAACGAGGCTTCCTGACTCTTCACTCCGGTCGCGGCAACACCAAGGATATCGATGTGGAAGATCTTACCAAGCATCGTATGGACTCTGAAGAAATGTATGTCGATGATGACTTGGTGGCTATCGTCAATAAGGCGAAGGATGCCGGCAAGCGTGTTTGTGCCGTCGGCACTTCGACCATGCGTGGCATCGCAAGTTCGGTCTGCATGAATGGTCACTTGATGCCTTTCGCCGGCTGGACCAATAAGTTCATCTTCCCTCCTTTCGATTTTACCGTGTGCGATTCGATGATCTCCAATTTCCACTTGCCCTACAGCACCATGCTTATGATGGTGTCGGCTTTCGGCGGATATGACCTGGTGATGAAGGCTTACGACATCGCTATCAAAGAGAAGTATAGATTCGGCGCATACGGCGACGCTATGCTGATCCTCCGATAATCTCGGCATATTCTCCGAAAAGTCCTAATATCGGATTCATACCAATTTAAGGAACGCGCACTTAATAAAGTGTGCGTTTTTTAGATTTTTTATGATTATTGTCCGCTAAACTTTTGTTTATATGCCTAAAAAAGTTTAGCGGACAGTAATAATAATCGGTTGGATGACATCCAAAACGGTCGGATTTCGGTCGGATTATTACAAATCCGACCATTTTAAGCTGTTCTTCCGTAAGCATTAACTGAAGTACACCTTTAGGAGGTTGTAGTTGTATTGTAATTTTGCATCGTGTAAAGTTGCACAGACTACAACCTTTAAAATTATGACAAGAATAGAATTTGAAGAACTTCAACAGGAGCATGCTTACAGAACATCTTTACTGCTTTTTGAACATTAACCTCCATATTGGACTTTATTTGCCGGTTTTACTTTTTGAACATTCTCACAGAATGAATTCAATTCATTATCCTTCGAGATCAAGTCTGTAGGATTCAAGTGCGCAATGATTCTCTATCAGGAACAATATGTGACATTGCGGGAGCTAGAACACCAATTTTATTATAGAGAGCATCTATACCATGCAAATTATATATAATACCTTTAAAATTTTTAATTTTTATAGTAGTCAACATAAGAAAGAGTATTAGGACTTTACGGGACTATAACTAAGTAACGATAATATTTTTTTCTTCCTGTTAGAATTTTACAAAACATGATAACGATTTCATGGATTCCGCTATAATTATGACGGATTCGTTGTTTTTCCGCTATAATTATGACGGATTCCGCTATAATGAACATTCATGCCAAGTTCGTCCCTTCGCTATTATCAAATTCTCATCCTTCATGGAATTGAGCAAGTCGCCTAACATGCGAAGTTGTTGTTCGCGAGTTTTGTTCTGTGGCAGGACATCTTTTAGATATTCATAGATGCCGTCACGTTTAGAACCTTCCTCACCTGCATTTTTAAGATACTGAAGAATCATCTGTATCAGCTTTTGTTTTTCCAGACCTTTTACCTTGGTGTATTCAGGCAATTGTTTTGTTTGCCTTGCAATGCTCAGTGATATGGTCAGGTCTGGATATTCACCCTCTACCAGTCCGCGCTCCAATAGATTCTTGGCATCACTTCCATTCAGTCGGTGTCCTTTCTGTACTGCATCAAGCAAGATACAGTCTTCCAAAGACAAGTCTTTGTTCTCTTTCAGAAGTTTGGTGTATTTTTCATTGATGGCATTGCCGTATAAACGAACTGCTACTTCCTTATTGGCTGCATCTATCTCGTAATCCGGCATAGGGAATCTGCGTTCCCATTGCTGATTAAATATCTTGCGAATACCACGCCCGACTATGTCAATCATATTGAAATTCACCATCGCATTGCAAAGACACTCGTTGCGGTAGTGTCGCTGTGGTCCATGTGTAGCCAGAGCCTTTTGTATGGAGCCGGGAATAAAGCTACCTCCATTAGCATAATACAGGAATCCAGGATTCTCCACCAGATTGATTCTTTCTTGAAGGGTATAATCCTGATGGGCTATGCAGTTGTGCAATATCTCACGCATGGAGTAGTCGTCATACTGCTGCATCACATCGGGGAATAGTGTACCTCCTGGCATCTCACGCATAGTCAGATTGCGCACCTTTGCCAGAATCTGATCTACCGTCAGGATGAACGGAGCGGTGAAGTGTTCATAATCCACTACATTCTGCTTCTCATCACGAAGCGACCATGTCACACGCACAACGGCAGGACGTAGTTTGAAAACAGAAACCGGCTTGCCTAACAGTATGATAGCTGCACGAGTAATACCACCATCTATCATTACTCCTGCATTGCTAAGGAACTCTGGTATAGACCAAGCGTTCACTTCCTCAGCAGGAATACGGCTGTGTACCTTCTTGAACATCACCTTTGCCTTGGCAATGGCAACTTCATCCAAATCCTCGATCGTGGCATTGGGCACGATTTCGGCAGACCAGTCGGTATCTGTGAACAACGGCTCATCCAAGATGGCATTCAATCGTTCCTGTGTTAGTTCCACCAAAGAGTCCTCTATCCGTTGCCATGCTTTGTCGTGTGCATAAACAGGACGTTTGGGCTGATGTTTTGGAATATGAATCACCCACACCACCTTTTGATTGTCGTCAGTGATATACTCCTCGATGTCTAGTCCCTCGCTTGACAGGTTAGTGCAACGTTCCGTCAATCGGAGTATTGCCTTCTGCCGGTCATAGTTATAGGTGTCTGTGCCTACAATCTCCAGTGTCTTGTCATGCACACCAACAACGAGGAAACCACCCTCCATGTTGGCGATAGCCGACACGTAGGAAATCACATCGTCCTTCTCGTTCCCACAGAACGAGTTCTTCAGATTCTTAAATTCCTTCCACTCACATCGAGCATTCTCCTGTGGGTACTCGCGGCGCAGGAATTGTTGTAGTTCGAGTTGAGTCATAATTCTAGCTATAAATGAACCTTTTACCCTCATCACAAAGCCCCGGCTTTGTGATGAGGTGTTTCAACATATTGCAAGAAAGAGGCTGCGCCAATTTTGACACAGCCTCATAATAATTTTCTTTAGGATCCTTAGAGATTACTCAGCTTTGCCATCGCTGCCGAGGACAGCCACGATCTTGTGCTTGTAGAGTTTCTCCATCTCTTCGCGAGCGGGACCAAGATATTTGCGGGGGTCGAATTCACCCGGCTTCTCTACGAAGACCTTGCGAACGGCTGCTGTCATAGCCAAACGGCTGTCTGAGTCGATGTTGATCTTGCAAACATCCATCTTGGCTGCCTTGCGGAGTTCCTCTTCGGGAATACCGATAGCATCGGGAAGTTTGCCACCATGTGTGTTGATGATGTCAACATAATCCTGGGGCACGGAAGATGAACCGTGGAGCACGATGGGGAAGTTGGGAAGCTCTTTCTCTACACCCTCGAGAACGTTGAATGCCAATGGAGGAGGCACGAGACGACCGGTCTTGGGGTCACGTGTGCACTGTTCGGGTGTGAACTTGTAGGCACCGTGTGATGTACCGATAGAGATAGCAAGGCTGTCGCAACCTGTGCGAGTCACGAAGTCTACTACTTCTGCCGGGTCGGTATATGTGTGATGGTCGGAAGATACCTCATCCTCAACGCCGGCGAGTACTCCGAGCTCTCCCTCTACGGTTACATCATATTGATGTGCGTAGTCACATACCTTCTTGGTCAATGCCACATTCTCTTCGTAGGGAAGATGGCTACCATCGATCATCACTGAAGAGAAGCCATTGTCGATGCAATCTTTGCAGAGCTCGAATGTGTCACCATGGTCGAGGTGAAGCACGATCTGGGGCTTCTCCCAGCCAAGTGATTTCGCATATTCCACTGCTCCCTGTGCCATGTAACGCAACAAGATTGCGTTAGCATAGTTGCGGGCTCCCTTCGATACTTGAAGGATCACAGGTGATTTTGTGTCGCTTGCTGCCTTGATGATGGCTTGCAATTGCTCCATATTGTTGAAGTTGAATGCAGGAATCGCGTAGCCGCCATGCACGGCCTTGGCAAACATCTCTTTGGTGTTGACCAAACCTAAGTTTTTATAATCTACCATTTTTGTTGTTTAATTATATGGTTATAATCTAAATACCTAACGGAATTATTGTGTATTTTCGTATCTTTCGAAAACTTTTTGCAAATATAGAAAATTTTCTGCAATTAGACAAACTTTCCCGATTATTCCACACCTCCGGGTGTCAGAGCGCTCTGCAATTCGCTGAGACACTTCATCACTTCGGTGTCTGTGTCGTGGAGTCGCTGTCGACAGAATTTGAGCAGTTCGAGGGCTCTGCTCGTGTAGATGGTGAGTTGGTCGATGTCGCATTGATTGTTTTCCATCTTAGCCAAGATGCTCTCTAATTCGGAGATCGCTCCTTTATATGTCAAGTTTTCTTCCATTTTTATTTTTCTATTTTTCTTTGGTTGCTGTTTCTCTTTATTTACGCTATTTCCCCCGGACGCTATTCCTCCACAACTTCGGAGATTATCTTGCCGCCGGCGAGTGTGGTCTCGATGCGTGTGCCGGGTGTTAACTCGGATATGTCGGTCAGGGCGTGACCATTGATGCGTGTAATGCTATATCCTCGGCGCAGTGTGCTGTCGGGACTCAAGGCGCGCAGCATGTCGTCGATATGCTGCAATCGGGTCTTCTCTTGCTGGGTTATGGTGGCGGCTCTGTTGGTGAGTCGCAGTGCCATCTGCGAGAGGGTGTTCTCTTCGCGAGTCATCGTGGCACTGAGCGACTGTTTCAGTCGGTGGGCATATTCCCCGAGTCGGAGGTTCTGCTCACTTACCCTCCCCTTCACCTGCATGGGAAGGGACTGTGCTATGCTCTTGAGTTGCATCTCGCTCTGCATTAGAGTGCTGCGGATATATGTCGGAAGTATCTGCCCATAGTGAGAGAGGCGGATATTCTCCCCTTTGAGGGCTTCGCGACTATATTGGGCTATGCTCTTCACATATCCTGTGATGTCGGCATAATATTTGCGGAGGGTGTCGATGATCATGGCCGCCACGGCTGTCGGAGTCTTGCACCTAATGCATGCAATCTCGTCGAGTACCGTGCGGTCGCGTTCATGACCGATGCCCACCATCACCGGGAGGGGGAATGTGGCGACGCGTCGCGCTATATCATAATTGTCGAATCCTATCAAGTCGGTGGTGGCTCCTCCCCCGCGGATTATCACCACGGCATCCCAGAGGTCGATGGTTTGCTCCACCATGTCGAGGGCTCGAATCACACTCTCAGCGGTCTTCTCTCCCTGCATCACGGCGGGGAATAACACCGTATATATCTTAAAGCCGTCGCTGTTCTGCTCGAGTTGGTTGATGAAGTCGCCATAACCGGCAGCGCCGGCAGCTGAGATCACGGCGATGCGTTGCGGAGCGATGGGGTGCTCTAATCGAAGGTTGTAGTCGTGGACCCCTTCCCGCTGTAGACGTTCCAGGATTTCGCGACGGAGTCGCTCGATATCCCCCAGTGTGTAGGTGGGGTCGATATCATCGATCACAAATGAGATGCCATAGAGGCCGTGGTTGGTGGCATTGCCATGAACCATCACCTTCATCCCGCTGCAGAGGTCACGCCCGGTGGCTTCGATGAAGATACGCCTTATCCTCATCAGACTGCTACTCCAAATCATGGCGCGGATTTTCGCACGGTTTCTTCCGGAGCTATCCTTCTCCAAGAGCTCCATGTAGCAATGCCCTCCCGACACTCGCAAGTCTGACATCTCGGCTTGCACCCAGATGTTGCGTGTGCCGCTGCTCATCTGGATGGCGTTGGTGATGTTCTGCTGTAGTTGCGATATGGTGAGTGGATTACTTATCATCGACTTCCGCGATTTTTGTCAACGCACCGGTAGAGGGGTCGAATGTGGCGTAGGAACGGGCTTTCTTGTCGCTGAAGAGCGAGGGCTGCAGACCGAATTGTACACCGAATTGCGAGCATTCCACACTCTGCGACCATAGAGTTTGCGAACCAAGCGAGAGGGTAACCTTGGCTGCCCCCGGCAGGTTATAGATCACAGCATCTTTGGGGAGTTTCTTGACCTCTCCCTTTTCGTCAGTGGGAAGTGACTCTTGACGCGTCACTTTGACGTTGATATATACCGGCTCGCCGGAGTAGTCGTCAGCATCCACGAACCCGGCAAAGTCGCTCATTCGGAAGAGCACTTGCTTACCCTCTTTTTCGGGGGTGAATGTGTAGGTGCGTGTTACTGTTCGCGACTCGGTCGCACCGGTGAAGGCGGCTGTGATGGCTGCCTCCTGATGTGACAGGGAGTTGAGCATCAAGTCTAATTGCTTGCCGTCGGTGGGCATGCTCTCGGCTGTGCCGCGTGTCAGCGACACCTTGGCATCTCTCACCTCCATCAGACTCTCGGCAAGAAATTGTGCCTGCTTGGCTGAGGATTTCGATGCCAAAAAGTCTTCGTTGACATATTGCATGAAGTCTTTTACCCCAATTTCTGAACTGAAGGAGGTGTCTTGAGGTCGCGTTTCGCGTGCCGGTGCATCCACATCTTTGTTGATAGCCAATAGCATGCCATTTTCATCAACGCATATCGAGGTCAATGCCCCCGGCTTGAATTGCATCAGATATTCTTGGCTCTCGTCCGCCTCACCATAGATGGTGGCTTTGACGTTGACTATCTGCCAGTTCTCGTCGTTTTCTTTGATGATATTGTCGGTGCCTATATATTTCTTGGCATATTGATAGAAGGGGCCGGCATGGGAGACTGTTTGGCGTGCGGTCACATCGAATCGAATGGTTGTGATCGGCAATTTATACACCAGTCCATACTCATTATGCTTGTCGGCAGTGAGGGTTTGGGTCTGTTGGGCGTATGACTTATTGACGAACAGGAGGGTAGCCAATAATATCAGGGATGCGATATGTTTCATATTGTGTAAGTTATTTTTTGCTGGGGGTGATGGTTTGACGGATGGCTCTGCCCACGTATGCGGCGATATCCATGGCTGTCATGCCGAATTCTCCGAGTTCTTCGGCGGCGAGATCGCCGGCGAGGCCGTGGATGTAGACGCCGATGGTGGCGGCATATTCGGGGTTATAGCCCTGGGCGAGGAAGGCGGTGATGATGCCGGTCAGTACATCGCCCGAGCCGGCTGTCGCCATACCTGGATTGCCGGTGGTGTTGAAATATACCCTCCCGGTAGGGCGGATCACTGCGGTGTAGTGACCCTTGAGCACGATGATGATGTTGTATTTGCGCGACATCTCAATGGCTGCCTTGAGTCGATCTTCGGAGTTCTGTCGCTCACCGAAGAGACGGTCGAATTCGCCGATATGAGGGGTGATGATGGTCTTGGGAGGAAGCAGAGTGAGCATGGCGGGACGCTGGGCGATGCAGTTCAGGGCGTCGGCATCGACCACCATCGGCGCGGTGCAGTTTTGGAACAATGTCTGGAGCGCCGCTGAGGTCTGCTCTTGTGTGCCGATGCCGGGTCCCACTCCCACTGCCTGATGGTTGTGGTGGATCTTCATGTCGGTGATGAAGTGCTCGTTGCGGTCGGGCTCGAACATCGCCTCCGGCACGGCTGTCTGCACGATGTTCAGCCCTCGTTTGGCGCTATGCACAGTCACTAATCCGGCACCCGATTTGAGCACCGACCGGGCTGCCATCACTGCAGACCCCATCATGCCGGTAGAGCCGGCAAAGAGGAGCGCCGAACCATAATCGCGCTTCCCGGTGAAGGGGAGACGCTGACGCATCAGGGGCTGTACGTTCTTCGAGTCTATTACATAATACTTCGTTTCGGTCTCTTTGATCTTCTCTTCATCGAGGTCGATGTCAAGCAGTTTCCACTCGCCGAGAACGACATGATTCTCGGAGAAGAAGAAGGACAATTTGGGGAGTTGGAAGGCTAAGGTGAGGTTGGCGTGAATCATGTCACGCTGGTTGATATGGGCATTCCATTCGCAGAAGAGTCCGGAGGGAAGGTCGATGGAGATGACGTAGGCGCCCGACTCATTGACATAACGTGCCACAGCCACGAATCCCCCCTGCAGGGGCTGGTTGAGCCCCGAGCCGAAGAGCCCGTCGATCACAACATCATTGGGGCTGAGATATGGAGGACTAAAGGCGTGGGTGATTTCGGTGAAATCGACGCCATCCATCTCCATAAGACGCTTGCATTCTTCGTTGCAATCGTGCGACAATTTACCGGTGACGTTGAAGAGGAAGATCTCGACGCGGCGATAGCCCTGCTCCACAAGTTGACGTGCCACTGCGAGTGCGTCACCACCATTATTGCCCGGCCCGGCGATCACAATGAATCGTTGGCTCGGCAAGAACCGTGAGATTATTTCACAACTCACCATCGATGCGGCGCGTTCCATCAGATCGATCGAACTGATCTGCTGCTTCTCGCATGTGGCTTGATCTATTTGACGTATACCCTGAGAATTTATTATCTTCATCCTTAGATGCTTTTATCGTTATTCAGTATGAAAGATAATTAGATGCAATACTCAATGCAATCTAAAAACCGGAAAATGGGGCGTCAACAGGCGCGATACTGCACCATTAGGACACACTAATCCAATCAATCTACAAATTTAAGCAACATCACCGACTATTGCAAATAAAAAGAGCCCAATCCTTCCGAAAAAATCACTGGTGGAAATTATTTGCCGGCGAGGGCGCGGAGGTCGAGGCTTATGCCTATGGCGAAGTTGATGCCGGTGGTGGGGGGCGTGTTCCAATAGTAGGCCTTGGGTCGGTAGTTGAAGAGGTTTTCTATGGTGGCTGTCAGGTCGATGCCTCGCCATATTCTTTGCTCCACCGTAAGACGCCAAAGGGAGTAGGCTGAGTCAGTGGGTAATTCTGAGTCGGGTGCCGACATGTATCTGCCGGAGATGGCTGCGTATGTGCGATAGATGCTGCCGAAGGTGTGTTCATAGTCCAAGCGCCAGGTCGCCGAGTGTGGGCGCGGTTGCGAGAATTGCGAATCAAAGGTCCTGCCGGTGGTGTATAGGTAGTTGTAGCCTATTTTGGCACCTACACCACACTCCATCTTGTAGCGTGCCGAGATGTCCACGCCGAAGGTCTTGACGCCTCGCTCGTTGACATAGATGGCTCCCGCCTCCCGATCTTCGTCGCCCGGAAAGTCGGTGGTGGTGATCCGCTGGTCGTAGATGGTGTAATAAGTGGTGGCTGTCACGTTATATGCACCCGACAACCAACCCCTGTTCACACTCCCGCTACGCTCGAACGAGAGATTGATATTATGACTCCGCTCCGGCATAAGGTCAGGGTTGCCATATACCATCTGAAGTCCCGCCATGTCGAACACCATATACATCTCCTTGAGGGTGGGCGCTCTGAATCCCTCGGAGTATGACGCCCTGATGGTAAGCCATTCCGGTTTGAACATCACCGCAAACCTCCCGGTCAGGGCACTCTTCGACGAGGCGGAGAAATAATCCTCACGAAGACTCCCCACGATATTGAGCCAGGAGAGGGGATGATAATCTCCCTGCACATAGATGTCGAAGGAATGTTGCGAATGATACCCCGCGCCGTCAAACTGATAGGTCGATAGATAATCATTCATATAGTCCGCGCCGGCTGTGAGGGTCACCTTGTCGAAATAGTGTGAATAGAGTGCATGCACGATATGCTGCCGATTGTGGTAGTCATGGTCGTGAGTACGTTCGCCGAAGACATAACGCGATTTGTTATACTGATCGAAGGAATATGAAAGCTCCAAAAAATCGAGGCTTCCCTTATGCCACTCCCCCTTAAGTCCGGCGTTATAGTCGGTATAATGGTCGTCGAAATTGTTGCGTTGGCTCAGCCGACGGAAATATCCCCCGCGGGCGATAAGACGCAGGTCGTCACGAGGCGAAAAAATGAGACGCTCTTTGACATTGAGATTGTTGCCGCCATATATCTGATGGACCATCGACCCGCTATCGAAAGGATCGGCAAGTTGCACGGTGTTCGACCTTACAAACCTCGCTGATGTGTTGGAGGTCCACTTACCCTGCTTAAAGCCGACATTGGCGCCGGTGCGGCACTCATTGCCCATCGAGCGCCATCGAGTGTCGAACGATGCCTCCCACGGCTCTTTGCACTCCTGCGAGATAATGTTGATCACCCCTCCCACGGCATTCGCCCCATATAGCGCCGACGATGCACCCTTCACTATCTCGATATGACCCACATTGTCCATGCTGAGTCGGTCGTAGTCGACATTGTCGACTGTCTCGCCGGCGAGACGCTCCCCATCCACCAAGAAGAGCAACGTATTGCCTCCCATCCCGTTCATGCTCAGCGCCGTCTCCTGACTCATCGCAAAACCGAACTCCAAGCCCGGCATCTCGTCGGTCAGAAGGTCGCGGATGGTCGTGGCATCGCTCTTCTTGATCTCCGAGGCGGGTATCAGGGTCGTTACCACCGGCACATCTTTCAGTGTCTTCGGTGTCCGGGTGGCTGTCACCACCAGATTGTCCAAGAGCAATGAACTCGCCACATCCACACTGTCTGAGGATATAACAAGATTCTCTCCACGCAACGAGGCGTGGAGAGAAGTAATTATAATCATTAATGTGGCTATGGCTCGCTTAGACATTAGTCGTCAGGTGCTTAGAGCGCGCTCTCGCTTTTGGTGGCAGTGTAAGTGCAGATCATCGCCGGCATCGAACCAAAACTCAGTGAGAGATCCAAGGTCAGGATGCCATCTTTTGAACTGCCCTTGACAGAGCCGGTGTAAGGAAGATAATTCCCATTGAAAGGAGCATTGCCTTCGAGATGTGTCGGTTGTATCTCGATCACGCCATCTTTCTCGGCTACAGCCAATTTCTCTATTTTCAGTGCCGGTACCAACATCGGTTGTGAGCCAAATTCCTCAATATTCATATTGATTGTGCCATCGGCATTGGCTTCGATTACGACATCGACGTCGGCAAACTCAAACTTTTGTGCCATCACTGAGCAGTGCATCACATCCTTGTAAGAGCCGGCTAAGGCCTTGGCAAGGTTCACATTGGGTTCGACAACTCCCGGCTGATCGGGATTAGGCTCATCCGGATCGTCTGAGCTACAAGATACGCCGGCTACAGCGAAGATTGTCACCATGACGGCAAACTTGAAAAAATTGAGTGCTTTAATCATGTTCAAGTAGTTGTTTTTTGAGTGTTAAGTAGGTTGGATTGATTTTATGTCGCAAAGTTACAACTATGCTCGATGTCGGTCAATACCCACTTTTAGTTAATTTTATCATTTTTTGCTCCCGAAGTGTCGTTTAGAACTCTTATTCGCGATAGTAGATTCGTTTTACACGGGGTGAGATGGATGTCAGCACTTCGTAGGGGATGGTGTCGAGCACATCGGCGAGACGTTGCAGGGGTGCATTGGGGCCGAAGATTTCCACCGAGTCACCCACCTTGCAGTCGATGTCGGTGACATCGATCATGCAGGCATCCATGCATATATTACCGACGGTGGGCGCCTCTTTGCCATTGACCATCACGGAGATGGCGCCACGTCCGAAGTGCCGGTTCATGCCGTCGGCATAACCGATGGGGATTGTGGCGATGCGAGAAGGTCGTGTCAAGACACCGCGACGCCCATAACCGATGGTTTCTCCCGCCGGCCAATGGCGAATCGAGGTTATGACCGTGCGGAGTGTCGACACGACGCGCAGCGGCTGCTCGATATCTGCCGGCAGGGGGTTGGCCCCATAGAGACCGA
>SAMEA3663025__coassemble_373_pt1 | contig 38640 bp, 33 predicted proteins | sample SAMEA3663025__metabat2_high_PE_004 | metagenome-assembled genome bin SAMEA3663025 (sample SAMEA3663025) | pig gut metagenome | biome: pig gut; feature: pig-associated habitat; material: faeces | place: France | collected 2012
TGAACCTCACGAACACATCTTCATCCGCCTGTGCAGGCATGAAATCTCTGACCCAATAGTCTTTTGTATGACCGACCATTCCCACAGCTTTGTGATATGACCTCATTACGCCATGCAATTGTTCTTTTAACTCAGGGTAGTGCCTGAAGAGCAGACTTGAGAAAACCGCCAAACTCTTTTCTTTTTCCGTAATTATCATATTGATTTTTTTGAATAAAACATGATGATTTGTCGACTAATCACGGTACAAAGGTACATCATTTTGCCTCTCAAAAACAAAAATTTTTCGTTAAATTGAGTTAAGATTTTTCGAGTATTTATTTACTGATTTTCAATATATTATATTATTTTTTTATTGTATTTTATTGTTACTTTTTAGAACATTGGGAGTCAGGTGGTTGAGAGATTCAAGACTCATCTTATGCTACTCTCCAAAATCAGACCGGCAGGAACGGTTTTTAAGGCAATGACAAGCAGTTTAATGCTCGCCGTCGTCTTCTTTGGGGTAGGACAAAGCTAACAAATTTTCTTTCAATTGAGCAGATATTACTTCCAACCATATTCAGTAGCGCGACGGTTCCATTTGTCTCTATCTGCTTCTGATTCGTAATATTGCGCCCAATTAGATATGCCCATACCATCAGTCAATACGGCTTCGCCGTAAAACAACAACTCGGTCCTCTTTTTACCATAATTTGCATCGCAAGTTGACGCCATAGCGACTATCGAACCAAGTTCGGATGCTATTTTGAAATACTCTTCAGCCTTGGCTTTATCATCAATACAGTAATAGTACCAGCCAAGCGTCTGCGTTGAATTAGCATCTTTCAGCTTTGAACCCTTCAAAGCCCAAGGATAGGAACCATTAAGATCTCTAGGTGAATGTCCCATATAGCCGTTCATATATAGACCAGCGATATATCCAATTGCCTCTGGATTGTTGGAATTGGCCAAATCTAACAGTTCTTTTTGGGCATTCTTTTTATAATTGGGGTTTATCCCATCATACCAACCCTCTGCAATCAAATGTTTAGCTTTAAGATCCCCTGCTTGGTCTGCTTTATGCGCCCATCTATAGCTCTCAGACTTATCGTCGTCATACCTTAGATTATTAGCCAGATAAAACCATGCGTCTTTTTCACCAGCTTCGGCTGCTTTTGTAAGCCAGAAAGAAGCCTTCTTAGAGGCATTGTCATGATTCATTATAAGAAACATCGTCCCCATCTTGTATGCACTTCTCGAATCACCAAGATTGAATGCATTCTCATACCATTCCAATGCCTTGGAGAGGGTGTCTGTAATACCATATAGCCCCCAGCGGTATATATCGCCAAGTGCGGCAGCGGCTTCCGGACTCCCGTTTTCTGCATAATATCTTATATCAGCGACATTATGCGCTGCTATTGCCTCTGTAGCAGAATGGGTTTCGGGAGAATATTCTCTAGCTGCGCTATGATTGAAAGAGAGAATCCAAGCTACGCCTCCCAAAATCACAACTAAAATAACCGCAATAAACACTTGTTTGTAGTTAAATACGCCATTCCGTTTATGTGTCCCTTGGGCGTTGGAAACGGAATGTGGTTTTGCTTCATTTTCAGCGGTATTGATAATAGTGGTCTCATTTTCGTCTACGACAATCTCGTCTTCAAGTTGTTTTAGAAACTCTGCGACTGTCTGTAATCTGGCATTTTTATTCAACACAAGCGCTTGGGAAATGGCCACTTTAGTAGTTTTTGATATTGTATCCGGCAGCGCGGGTAATTCCTCTCCGGCAATACGGTCAGACGCATCGGGTGGAGTAATTCCTGTCAATATCTTGTAAAGTGTCGCTCCAAGTGCATAGACATCAGTTGCCGGAGAAAAGTGTTGGGATTTATTGCTCATTTGTTCCGGGGGCGCATAACCGGGAGTTTTACCCAAAAGAGACGATGTATTCTCACCAAACTCATCATCATACTGCTTGGAGAGACCGAAATCAATAAGTATCGGATTATCATCTTTCTTGCGCACCATTATGTTGGCCGGCTTAACGTCAAGATGGTTAATCATTCTTGCATGAACATACTCCAGTGCGTCTCCGACTTTCTTTATATAGTCTACTGCACGTTGCTCAGCAAGAGAACCGCTTTTCTTCACGATTGATGAAAGTGATTCTCCATCGATGTATTCCATGACATAATAGGCTGTATTGTTTTCCTCAAAAGCCGCATATATCCTAATAATGTTCGGATGGTCGAATTTGGCTATGTTGCGGGCTTCTTTAAGGAATTTATCCTTAAGACGATTGACAAACTCGGCAGTGTTCTTTGTGCCAAGAGTAACATGACTTGTGGTCTCGTCACGGTCACAGAAATCCTTAGGGAAGAATTCCTTGATGGCAATCTTCCTTTGCAGATTTAAATCCGTGGCAAGGTAGGTGATACCGAACCCTCCCTGACCTAAAACCTTTTCAATACGATAGGTTTCGTGCTGTAATAGCGTTCCTGCTGATAGTGCCTGCATATGGTATTTTATATTTTGTACTTTATAAAATTTTCTTTACTCAAGTTTCGGATTTAGAATGCCAGCTTGAAAAAGTGTAATAAAAAAGGCTTTGGGATTTCCGTATATCGCGGAAAATTAGTAAATTAGAGGTGCCCAAACCGATAATTACTAATTATACTAAAGCCATAAGCAAATTTAATAAAATTCCTTCGGAACTCCGCAATTTTTTCACAGAAAAACGAAGCGGTTCGGTATTTGAAGCATACAAAATCGACTCAAGGCCTGCACAACGAGGCAAGAAGATGGAACTCTGAATTTCTACATTTTATTGCCAAATATTTTTTATTATAATTTGAAAAGTGTAATTTTGTAGTCGAAGATTATATTGAAAAGTGTAGTTTTTCGATCGTAAAATATATTGAAAAGTGTAGTTTTCCAACCGGAAAATATATTGAAAAGTGTAGTTTCGATGTGGGATTCATATTGAAAAGTGTAATTTAAGAACGATGTTATGCCTATCTATTACATCATGTTTCTCGACAAGGAGACAATGGGGTGTGAAGAATTGATATTTTAAGGAACGCTCTTATATAGCCAAAAATAAATTTGCAAAAATACGAAATATCAGAAGGTTGACTCCAATGAGCCAACCTTCTTTGTTAGGGTTTATGTTACTTTCTTACTATGACTTTGGATGTGTTGTTTCCTGCCTTGACGAGGAAAGAATATCCAACAACATCTCCAAGAAATCAGTCTCCTTAGGTATATGTCGCGTGGTATAGTTGTCATTACTTTATAAAAATGTCACATGTGACGATTTTCTAAAGCTAACCTTCTTTGTTTCTGCATATCTTTATTCGTTCGAAATAATTTTTTGTGTTATGTTGTGGCGGTTTCGGAATTTTTTGTAACTTTGCAACGAATCGCTTGCAGAAGCCCGATTGGGATTCTGTGGGTGGGTCGATTAAAATAATAGAAAGCGTTTACTAAGCGCTCTTTCTTGACTTTCCGAAATCTGGTAAAATTCATTCACTGTCAAGAATGGGGCAAACAGTAGATGCCTGTGGGTATGTTATATCTTTGCAGATGATGCGTGAGCATCATCTCGAGTGCATATTTCATATTTGCGTGAGGCTTCTGCAGGTTTGCTCGTTCGGCAGTGAAGGGCATACCAGAGCCTCGGAAGGTGCAACGAGCAAACAGTTTGGACTCTCACGCTTTTGTGTTTTCTAACTCTAACTTAATGCTTATGAAGTGAGTCGATAGGCTTTTGTTTTTAACAATGAAACGTTCTACTTTTAAATGTCTTATGGTGGGCATGATGGCCGTAAGCCTCGTGTCATGTAAGGATGATGATGACAAGTTGACAGATCTGTCGGATGGCTCCGGCACGATGGAGCAGATGACTCCCACTCAGAGTAAAGCATTCTTGGAGCAAACAGCCAATGAAGCTATGGCTATGCTCAATCCCAATGATCAAAGAGACCTGGTCGAGCTCTGCTCATACGTCTCTGACGTGTATGGCGACTATGAACTGCCTGAAAACTTCGATGTCGAAGATGATCGTTATGACGAGAGACGTTTCGCCAATGACCTCTCACGCTCGGCAACTCGTGGCGATGGCGACGGCATGACTCGTGCGGCTGTTGAGTATATCTACAACATCGACTTCGACAATTTCAAAGGTATCTATGAAGCCTTCGAGCGCAATGAAGAGTGGAAGAGAGTGGGCAATAGCAATGACATCGTGTTCCGCTTCAACAATTATGAGGGTGAGGCTTGCGAACTCAAGGTCACAGGCTCGTCAGAGTATTCAGAGGGTAGTTTCTCCTACACTATGGAAGATGATGACTATTATTACAGCGAAGATGAGCGATATATCGTTGACTTTAAATTACCCACTTCAGTGTCTGTATCGCTGACTGAGAATGGAACTCAATTAGCCTCTGTCAAGTTGAACTCCAAGATCGACGTTGCCGGCCATAACTTCTCATTCGATGTGACTGTAACTGCCGCCAATATCGTAGCCACTTCCAAGGTTTCAGGCACTGACACCAAGGTGACTGAATCAGTTACTACAACAGTGGGTGGAAAGAATTTTGCTACTTCACAAGCTTCCGCCACCGGCAATCACCTGTGTGATATAACTTTCTACGACAAATATTTCGATGATGGCAAAGATCAAGAGATGGCTGTATCTCAGCTCTTTACCAATGGTGAAGCTACTGTCACAGTAATCGATAAGGTTAGCGTAGATGCCACCATGACTTGGGGTATCGATATGTGGGATGCTCTCGCCTGCTGGGCTGAAGATGAGAGAGAGGCAAAGTCTTTGGTCAGCACTCTTAACGCCAACATCAATGCTATCGTAAGATACAACAACAAGAAGACCGAGCAGGCAAGACTCTCTTGGGATTATACCAAAGATAAATATTATGGCGATTGCGATATCGAGCCTCAGTTGGTATTCCCTGATGGCACCACCTATTTCGTGGCAGACTATTTCGAGAAGGGCTTCTCAAGTGTCGAAGATAGCTGGTATAGCCTTACTCGTAAGTACAGATCTGTTTGGAATAGCGTAAGAAAGTAGGTTGAGACTACAAGCGATTATATACGATATGTCTCTTGGAACAGCCTTAAAGGGGATCCCTTCGGGGCTGTTTCTCTTTTTTGTATTCTTTACTCTCCCGTTGTGGGGCCAAGAGGTGGAAGATACACTCTCGACATCGCTTCAAGAGGTTGAGGTGAGTGCCTTTCAGAATAAGAATATTCGGCGTGGCGGTTCTGTCGATTATAATCCAGATTCATTCCTGACCGGCATCAGAGTGATGGGTGAGGCTGACCCCCTCAACCGGCTGAAACTCCTGTCGGGTGTGCGGACAGTTGGCGATTATGGTTCGGGATTTATGATCGATGGCAATACGCCGTCGCAGTCATTATTCCGCATAGATGGTGTGCCGGTGTTCTTCCCCTACCGTTTTGGCGGTATCTTCTCGACATTCAATGGACCTCACTTCGAGAGGATGAATTTCGAGAGAGGATTCCATCACGCCTCGATGCCGGCACGCTTGGGCTCGATGGTCGATTTTGACACCGGTGCCGCTGTCTGCCGCGATATCTCGGGAGTCGCCAATGTCGGCATGACCTCTTCGGCGATTACGATGAAGGTTCCGATAGCAGGGAAAGTGGAGATTCGTGCATCCGGCAGAATATCATATATCGACGAGATATATGGCAGATGGCTGAAGGGGAAGGATTCTGATATCAAATATCGATTTTGGGATGCCAATCTTACGGCTCGATGGCTTGTCGACAATGACAATGCGCTGACGTTCAATGCTTTCCTTAGTGAGGACAGGCTCAAGTATAGCGACACCAACTATGCAATGGACAATCATTTGACCTGGGAAAATTACCAGGCCTCTCTCTCATGGCGACATCGTGGCAATCATGATATGATCCACCGCATATATTGGTCGGGGTTTCGCAATCGATTCGGCATCATCCTGCCACAAGCATCGATGAAGATGCCCTCCGATCTCTCTATGGTCGGAGCATCGGGAGACATCATTACTTGGATTAAGGATAATAGCATAAAGATGGGCTATGGCTATGAACTCAACACCTATTTAGAGGATGTCGGCAGGGTGGCGGTGACCGGATTTGAGGAAGATCGGGCTACACCTATGAAAGGGAATCTGCATCCTTGCGAAGCGAGAATCTATGCTGATGTCAATATTCCTTTTGCCGATCGTTTCTGCTTGGATGTCGGTTTGTCGGCGATGCTTTTCTGCAACTCTGATGGCTATAAGTCTCTGTCGCCCGATCCGCGCCTGACCCTTGCTATGGATTTGGGACCGGGGCAAATAAGTGCCCACTTCGGTCGCTATTCGCAATATCTGCATCAAGTCGGGTTCTCTCAGATTGGTCTTGCCAGCGATTTCTGGATCTCTTCGCATCATGGACTCCCGGGAGAATCGTCCTATAATTTTGAATTAGATTATACCGGAAGGGTATCCGCTCTCTCCTTCTCAGTGACTGCGTATTACAAGATAGTGCGCAACGAGCCGGAATATGTCGGCCAAATCTTGGAGATGCTGGATGCTGACTATGACCCTGTCTCTTGTATCAGCAATTACAATGGTTATAACTGGGGTGTAAGATTTAACACTAACCTGGCGATAGGGAAGTTCAGGGCTGTGGTAGGTGGCAGTTATGGCATGGCAAGAAGACGAGATCGCACGACAAATGAATATTTCCGAGCCATCTCCGATCCCGGTTTTTCATTGAATGCAGATCTGGTGTATTCGCTCAATAGGCATTGGGAGTTCGGAGCGGTTTTCAGATACTCCACCGGACGACCCTATACTCCTGCCAAAATGTTATACATGATTGCCGGCAATATTGTCACCGAGTATGGTCGACAGAACTCAGCTCTCTTCCCGGCTATCCATCAACTTGACTTATCGGCAACTTGGAAAACGACCTCAAAGGTAGGTAATCATCAGTTGGACCACCTGGTCAACGCGTCGCTGATCAACGCCTACGGACATAAGAATCTGGAGATTATGAGCTATTTCTTCGATGCTTCGAAGGGCACGTTCGGGGTAAAGAGGGTCTATTCGTTATATCGGTTTTTTCCATCGGTGAGTTATACGATAAAGTTTTGAAATAGAGGAGTTATGAAGAAGATGATATATGGTAAGTGCTTGATAGCTGTCGGGGTAATCTTGCTTGCGGCAGGTTGTGGCAGTGACCTGACCTATCAGCCTGTGATGCCAGTGATTGAGGGATGGATTGGTACTGACGAATATCCGGAAGTGATATTTACCGCTACGGTTTCACCCGAAGAGAAGGATGTTACGATAGCCGACAAGGTGATAAGATGGGGCAAGGTTACAATCTCGGATGGAGAGAATGAGGTGATACTCACAGGGGACCCGGAGTTTGAATATATGCCTCCATATAGATATATCACCAACAAGATGAAGGGGGAAGTAGGCAAGACCTATCGGATTGTGGCGGAGTATGAAGATTTGTACGCCAGCGCGGAGTGTCGGATGTTGCCACCCACACCTATTCAGTCGATTACATTCTCGCCGATTGAGGGTAATGACACGCTCCGGAGTGGCGAACTGACATTTATCAGTCCGGAAGATACACCGGCATATTATTATGTCACGATGGGCAATGTCGACGAGCGCAGTCGTCCGCTCCCCACGATGATGGGAGTATACAAGGCGGAAGAACCGGGTAAAACCATCAGCATCCCACTCTTCAATCCGAAGAACAAATTGGATGGTAATTCCTTTGTGCCTCAGCTCAGGGTAGGGGATAATCTTGAGATAACCTTATGTAGGGTCACCGAAGAGGTATATGAGTTCTGGAAGTCGTATGACAATGCGATGATGTTCGGAGCATCACAGTTTCTGAACTCCGCGCATTCAGTAAGAGGCAACATCCGGGGAGGTCTCGGCGTCTGGAGCGTCCAAGGCACCACTTCTCAACGCATCCAAGTCCAATAACACCCACCAAAACAAAATTTAAGGAACGCGCTCCAAAGGACCGAAATATAATCAAAAAGACTGCCTAACTTTGATTGTTAGACAGTCTCTTGCTTATTTTTTAGGCTGATGGTTGAGGGGATTAGGCGTTGGTCTCTTTCAGGTGGCATTGCCATGCCCAGGCGTGGCGCATGGTGTCTTCGATTGGAGCTTCCGCTTTCCAACCTAATACGTTGTTGGCCTTGGCAGGATCTGCCCATATCTTCTCGATGTCTCCTTCGCGACGAGGCCCGATCTTGTGGGGCACTTTCACTCCGGTGGCTGCCTCGAAGGCGCGGATGAGTTCGAGCACCGAGAGACCGCGACCTGTGCCGAGGTTGAAGACCTCGACGCTATCAGTGTCGGGACGGTGCAAGATGCGATCCATCGCCACTACATGCGCCTTGGCCAAGTCATTGACATCGATATAGTCGCGGATGCAAGAGCCGTCGGGTGTGTTGTAATCGTCGCCAAAGACGGTGAGCTCCTGACGGATGCCGGCAGCAGTCTGCGTGAGATAGGGCACCAGATTCTGCGGCACACCTACCGGCAATTCGCCGATCAGCGCCGTCGGATGCGCTCCGATCGGGTTGAAATATCTCAGCAAGATGCTCTTGATCGGTGCTCCGGAGTGTACATAGTCGCTGATGATCTCCTCGGCGATCTGCTTGGTGTTGCCGTAGGGAGAAGTGGCAGGCTTGATGGGGGCTGTCTCATCGATAGGATTCTTGTCAGGCTCGCCATAGACGGTGCAACTCGACGAGAATACGAACCCCTTGACGCCATATTGCGGCATTAACTCCAAGAGGTTGCACACCGACATAAGGTTATTGCGATAATAGAGTAGGGGTTTATAGATAGACTCGCCTACAGCCTTGGAGGCGGCAAAGTTGATGATGCCGGTGATACCGGGGTGCTCCTTGAAGAGACGATGGAGCGTCTCGATATCCGTGCAGTCACCCTCCACGAACTCGGGACGTTGTCCCGCTATAGCCTCGATGCCGTCGAGCACTCCGATATTGGAGTTCGACAAATTGTCGATGATCACCACGTCATAGCCTGCGGCCAAGAGTTCGACCGTGGTATGCGACCCGATATAGCCGGTGCCTCCGGTCACCAATATTTTCTCTTTCATTCCTGATTTGTTTGATCGTTAATAAAATTTAAGGAACGCGCTCTTAAGGAACGCGCTCTCCGGGAGTCCGCTCTTAGAAAAGAGGTGAGGGATAGACACCCTCATCCACCAGACGCTTGAACTCAGCCACGGTGGCAGCACGGTCGGCGGCGTAAGTCACGCCAAACCAGCGAGAAGAGGTCTTCTCCACCTTCAGCGAGATCTTGCCCTGCTTGATCAGATCATTGACCACGCTCGGGATATAGAACTCCGACTTCAACTCCTTGCCATTCACCTTGAGGAACTCGACGAAAGCCTCTTCGCTATATTGGAAATAGTCGGGAGTGAAGCCCCACATGTTCATCGACACGCTGGCATTTTCGGGGAAATCAGCCACCGATCCGTCGGCAAGAACATGTATCAGCTTGCCATCCTTGCGCTCGATGCCATGGCACTCGGTGACGTCGGTGAGATAGCCCTGCTCATCGACCTTGCAATATCCGCGCGACACACCGCCATTCTCACTCAGTGTATTGCTGATATTGAAACCTACCATGCCGTAAGTATTGCTCTTGCCGGCCACTGAGGTGAGGAAATCGGCGAGCACACGGAAAGAGTCAGCACCATAATAGTCGTCGGCATTGATCACGGCGAAAGGCTCATGGATCACATCCTTGCCCATCAGCACGGCATGCCCCGTGCCCCATGGCTTGGTGCGCCCCTCGGGGGCGGTGAATCCCTCCGGCAGATTGTTGAGATCTTGGAACACTACCTCCACCGGCACATGTCCCTCATAGCGCGAGATAATCTTCTCGCGAAATTCCTGCTCAAAATCATGGCGGATCACAAACACGATTTTGCCAAAGCCGGCTCTAAGTGCGTCGTAGACCGAATAGTCCATAATGGTCTCTCCTGAAGGTCCCAGCCCATCGAGTTGCTTCAGACCTCCATATCGGCTACCCATGCCGGCAGCCAGAATAAATAGCGTAGGTTTCATCGTTTTTTTTATATTATAAATGGATTGGTAATGGTTTGATATTCAGTTTTGTAAGGATTGTCGATCAAGTTGCTTTGCGATGTAGCAAGATGATGCAATACAGGAAATAATCGAAGAGCACAAGGCGCGAATTGGCATTGCGCTCCACATCGCGGCGAGCCCGGTCGGTCTCGGTGGCGAAGTCTTCGACGTTATGATAATTGATGAATGGAGAGAAGCGCTGTGAGAAATTCTCCTCTTCGGGAGTCATGGCGGTGAGCGAGGCTATCTTCATATTGTAGATGAAATTCTCGCGCACCATACGCGATATATAGCTCAGGAAGCGTCTGATCTTCTCGCGGCCGAAGCCTGCCACCTGCTCTGCGATATCCTTGAGTTTAGCCACCTTCTTGGCGTATGCCATGCGCATCACCTCCTGATAGAGCACCAGGAATTGCTCGTTCTCGCCATCATTGTCGCCATACTCATCGGCGGCAATCAGGCTGCCATTGCAGAGAGGAGCATAGCGTGCGGCATCCTCGGGCGAGAGCTTGAATTTGGCGGCAAGATATTCCCCGATCTCTTGATCCGAAAGACGACCCACCTTGAATCGCTGCACACGCGAGAAGATCGTCGGAAGCACCTGCAACTCATTGTCGCTCACCAAGATGAAGATGGTGCCCTCCGAGGGCTCTTCCAGCACCTTCAGTAGCTTGTTGGCTGCCTCGATACGCATCTTCTCCGGCTGCCATATCAAGAAAATCTTGTAGCGAGAGGTATATGGCGGAAAGGAGTCGGCATAGACGATATCTTCCGATTCGTTGACGAAGATGCTGATCTGCGAATTGCCCGCCTCGAGAAGCTCGAGCCATTTCTCTTCCGGCATCGTAGGATAGTCGGTGATCATCCGGCGCCAGGGCTCGATCCGGTCGGCAGAGACCAGATATTTCAATTTCTCGCTCTTGACGATCGGGAAAACGAAGTGCAAGTCGGGATGATTCAGCTCCTGATGCAATCGGCAGTTGCGACACTTGCCACAGGGCTCACCCCCTTCGGGCGATTCGCAATGTAAATACTGAGCGTAGGCGCGAGCCAACATCAACTTGCCCGTGCCTGCCGGCCCCGACAACATCAAGGCATGTGGCACATGCCCAGTGTCTACCAGCGTGTGTAGATCTTTCTTGATCTGATTATGTCCCGGAATGTCACTGAATTTCACTGTCGTTCTGTCGTTTGGTTGAGTCCTGTAGAGACTTTCTTGCGATTTGTCCCGATTATTTTGAGCGAGAAAAAGGGGGGTATCCTCCCATAAATTTCATCACTCTATAAATATAACGAAAAATTTAATTGCAAAGATACTTTTTTTTACCTATTTTAGCAATTATTTTTCATTTTCTTAGAGCACGATTGTAGAATTATGGCTTCTTTAACCTTCCTTGAGGCTGTGGCACAGGCATGTCTGTCGCATTATGACGATATGTCGCAATATTGTTTTCTCTTCCCCAATAAGCGAAGCACCTCTTTCTTCTTGAAGAGCATGGCGGAGAATCTGGGTGATCGAGTGCTTCTCGCCCCCGATGTGATGGATGTGGCTGAGTTTATGTCGACTATCAGCGGGCGGCGTCCGGCCACACGTCTTGACTCCCTCTTCCGCCTCTATAAGATATATGCCGATCTGATTTCCGCCGGCTCATCTGCCGGCAAGTCTCTTACTGCTGATTTCGATCACTTTGCCCCTTGGGGTGAGATCCTGGTCCATGATTTCAGCGAGATCGATCAATTCGATGTGTCGGCTGCCGACCTTTTCCGCAATGTCCTGGATTTCCGTGATATTGAGGCGAATTATCTCACCGATGAGCAGAAGGAGGTGATCGAACGCTATTTCGGCTATTATCCACAGGTGGATGACGTGAAGTCGTTCTGGCGACATACACGCCAAGGAGAGGAGTCGGAGGTGAAGCGCAGATTCATCGAGCTCTGGGAGTTGCTGCCTGAGTTATATACAGGACTTAAGGAGGACCTTGAGAAGGATTCTCTCGCCCTTCAGGGCACTATATTCCGCGAGGCGCAAGAACGCATAGAGGCCGAGGGCATGACTGCTCTCCCCTGGAAGCATGTTGTGGTGGTGGGCTTTAATATGCTTTCCACCACCGAGGCGCGAATCTTCGAGCTCCTCAAGGGTATGACCGATGAAGAGGGCATGCCGATGGCTGATTTCTTCTGGGATGCCACCGGGCCGATCCTCTCACCCGATTCGAAAGTATCCAATCCCGCCACCATCAGTTTGCAACGCAACATAGGGCATTTCCCCATGCCGGAGTGGGGAAGAGAGTTCATCGAACAGAGTGGCGTGTCGGAGATGCCGGAGTCGATGACCATCGCCGCATCCCCCTCGAATGTGGCGCAGACCAAGATAGCAGCCCTCACCATCCGGGAGTGGATGGATAAGGTGGATCATCAGGTGATCGATGCCGCCAATGTCGCTGTGGTAGTGCCCGATGAGTCGCTCTTAATGCCCCTGCTATATTCACTCCCCGAGGAGCTGGAGAGTGTCAACCTCACCATGGGCTATTCGATGAGATATACCTCCGTAGCCTCGTTCATCTATCACTTGCGACGCCTCCATGCCCGTCGTCGGAAACTGAAGGGGGGAAGGCTCGGATATTATTTCGACGACCTTAGCGTGCTGATCACCCACCCATTGGTGCAGTCGGTGATCGGCAGCGATGCCGCCAATCGGATCAATAGCAACATCGCCGAGCGCCACCTTCGTTTCGTCGCCAATGACGAGATCCGGGAGTATAACGAGCAATTTTCCACTCTCTTCCGGCCTCTCCCGGAGATGGCATCGGTCGACGAAGTGGTAGACTATATCGACGATGCTTTGACGCTGATCTATGATTCTCTCGGTAGGTCGAATGCCGACCTTGCTGTGGTCAATGCCAACATCGAGCGCTTGCAGATAGAGCGTTATCGCATGGCGCTGAACCGCCTGCGTCAGTGTGTGCATCAATATCAGGTGCCGATACATCCCGACAATGTGTTCTATATGATCGATAGGCTTCTGGCCGGAGAGAAAATAAACTTCGAGGGAGAGCCGCTCAAGGGTCTCCAGATCATGGGACTCCTCGAGACGCGTGCTCTCGACTTCAAGCATCTGATCATCCTCTCGATGAACGATAAGGTGATGCCACGCGCATCGAGTCGCCGCACATTTATCCCCGAGACGTTGCGCCGAGGATATGGTCTGCCCCTCTCATCGCGCGCCGAGGAGTTGTATGCTTATTATTTCTATCGACTTATCTCGCGCGCCGAGGATGTGACACTGATCTATGATGCGCGTGTCGGCGATGGCATGAGATCCGGCGGCAAAAGCCGCTTCTTGCTCCAACTCGATTTGCTCTATGCCCGGGGACATTCTCTGCATAAAAACTACGTATTCAATACTTCCCATCGAACTCTCAATTCCGATGACGTGGTGAAGAATGAGAATGTGATGAAGCGCCTTAAGCGTTTTAAGGAGAAGGGTAGTGGTGCGAATCTCTCTGCCTCAGCGCTGATGGATTATTGTGCCTGTCCGATGAAATTCTATTATAAGGATGTGGTGGGGCTGTCGGATGAGACGCCGGTGTCGAGTGAAATTGATTCTATTACACAGGGTAATATAGTGCACAGAACGATGCTCAATCTCTACATTCCCGAGGAAAAGCGCAATAAGTATCTCAAATCCACGGAGAGGGTAGTGCTCGAGGAGAGGGATTTTGAAAGCATGCTTAATGATCCTACTATGATTTCCGACGAGTTGAGGCGATCTGTCAATATCGAGCATTTCCGACTCAGTGGCAAGGATATCAACCGACCGCTGTCGGGCAAGACCAAGATGGTGGCAGATCGCTTGTGTCGCCAGGTGCAGGAAGTGGTGAGATATGACATGGCACATTCACCGGTAGTATTGGTCGGTTGTGAGATCAAGGGGATAACGCGCTGGAAGGTTGAAGTGCCGGAGGGTGAAAAGAGTTATGTCGACGAGGTGAATCTCCGCTATGCCTTAGACCGTGTCGATATCGTCGATGGTGTGATTCGGGTGGTCGATTACAAGACCGGAAATGCCGATGTCGAAGCTGGCAGAGGACTTGTAGATGTCTTCAACGGAAGTGGTAAAAGCAAATACCTATTACAGCTTCTCATATATGCCCACCTGCTTGAGGGACTGATGCAAAAGAATGGAGAGTCTGTCGTGGATAGAGATATCTCCATGAAGATATATGATGTCCACACGATTGCGGCTGATGGGCCCATCACCCCCACGATTGGCAATAAGAAGATCACCGGTTTCCGTGAAAAATCTGTTGCGGTAAATAAGAAAGACGAGTCCGGAGACCCCGGTTCGGAGTCGCTCTACGACGGATTCCGTCAGCGGTTGAATATGATTATCAACGAGATTTTCAATCCCGATATCCCCTTCAAGGCGCATCCCGACGAAGAAAACGCCTGCCGCTACTGCCACCTAAGCGACCTCTGCGGCAGAGAATAAGAGGGTCTTTCTTAAATTGAGATGTCAATTTCAATGTATTCATAGAGAGTCTACGAAGTTACGGAAGGTGGAGATATCAAGTGTCTCAAGATGATCGGAAGTCTCAGCCTCTTTCATTGCCGCGAGGGTAGTATTATTGGGGCGATTGGAGACAAATGACATCAATACACTCTCCACAAGATTGTTGAGACTGCGATTATGCCTTTTTGCTTCCTCTTGAAGTCGTATAATAAGATCCTTGTTTAGACGAAAGGATGTCTGCTTTCTAACTACAGATGTATTCATTTTAAATAATTTTTAGAAAATTCCGTACCGGGAGTAGTTTCCGCACTACTATATATCGCAAATATAATACATTTGTATAACACTCGCAAGAGTATTTGCAAAATTTTTTGTGATGGGTGGGGGCTATCGGTTGTAGTGGGTCATGGCGAAGTCGGGGCCGGAGAGGCAGAAGGCTTTGACGGCGTCGGAGGCATTCTTTAAGATCTCGGGCATTTTGGCGAGCTCTTCGTCAGGGAATTTCCCTAAGACATAGTCGATCTGACCCCCTCGCGGAAAACCATTGCCGATGCCGAAACGAAGTCGGGCATAGTTCTGCGTGCCAAGCTCCGAGGCAATGTTCTTCAACCCATTGTGGCCGGCATCCGACCCCTGCTTGCGCATGCGGATTGATCCGAAGGGTATAGCCATATCGTCGACCACCACAAGAAGATTCTCCAAGGGTAGTTTCTCATGGTTCATCCAATATCTCACGGCTACGCCACTGAGATTCATAAAGGTGGAGGGTTTGAGCAGTAGCAACTCGCAATTCTTCACCTTGATGCGAGCCATATCGCCATATCTTTTCGATTCGAACAATACGCCTGCCTCGCGAGCCATTAGATCACCCACCATAAAGCCGGCATTATGGCGCGTATCGACATATTCCGGCGCCATATTCCCCAGACATGCTATCAGAAATTTCTTCATATCTTCGTGCGGTTCATCCTCTAAAGCGGATTGAGCCTTTTTTCTTCCAAATAAAAAATTAAACAAGTTCATATATTCATCACATTAGAGAGAGTAACATCTCTTAGAGCGCATGCGAGGCTTCTGCCATCTGCGGAGACAAACATAAAAAAAGCATCAAGCCACGTGGGCGTGATGCTTTTCTTATTGGTCTGCTGTCGATTAGGCTTCTGCCTTGGCAGCTGCACCACGGGCTGCACGAGTGAGTTGCACTGCGCAAACCACGGCGTTCTTGGCGTTCATCAGCTGGAGACCCTCGAAGTGGAGGTCGCCTACTGCGAGCGACTTGCCAAGGCCAAGTGTGTCTACATTGACTACGAGGCGCTCGGGAATTTCGCTGCAAAGTGCTTTAACTTTAAGTTTGCGCATCGAAAGAGTGAGCTTACCACCGGCTTTCACACCCTCGGCGTGACCCTCGATCTGTACGGGAACTTCCATCACGATGGGCTTGTCAGGATATACCTGGAGGAAGTCGATGTGGAGAAGAGTGTCCTTTACGGGCTGGAATTGAAGATCCTTTACCACAGCCTTTACCACTTCGCCATTCAAAGTGATGTCCACTTCGAAGATGTCGGGAGTGTAGATGAGCTTACGCACATCTTCTGCTGCTACGACGATGTCAGTAGTGATGATGGCACGCTTGCTATCGATTGCTACCAACTTTTGACCCTCTTTGAGAGTGCCGTTGTAGGGGAGTTCTACCAACTCACCACCATTGATCACTGCGGGGATTTTTCCCTCTTTGCGCAAAGCCTTAACCGACTTTTTGCCTAACTCAACACGAGGCTGAGCGTTAAGTTGAAATTTCTTCATTTTGTTTGATTGTTGTGTTACTCAAAATTTTGTGCTCCGTGCATTAGCGCGGGGTGCTGACACGCCTCTAAGACGTGTCGACAAATTTCCCATCACACGTTTTGCTCTAAAAGCGCTGCAAAGTTACTATATATTTGCGAATTATGCAAGTTATTTCATACGTTTCAGCAGATTGTATGAAGCCAATACCCCCAATTCCCCGGCTTTGCTTAGGTCGGCGAAGGCCTGGGCGCGGTTGCCCATACGGAGGTAGGTGATGCCACGATTGTAGAGTGCCGAGGCGAATTGCGGGTCGATGGCGAGTGCCTCGCTATAGCAGCTGAGCGCCGATGTGAGGTCGCCGGTCTGATAGTAGATATTCCCCTTGTTGTGCCATGCGTAGGTGAGAGAGGGGTCGATGCGGAGTGCCTGGTCATAGTCGGCGATGGCCATCAATTTTTGTTTCGAGTCGCTCGAGATCTGGCGAGCATATCCACGCTCCATATATGCCGGCGTGAAATCGGGATAAAGCTCGATGGCGCGATCCAAGGCTCGAAGTGCCGCTTCGCTATCCTTGAGCAGGGCGCGGGTGACTCCGAGCATGAGCCAGTCTGCCGGTCGCTCACTATTGCCGGCTGTCTCTTCAAGCTGCCCCGCCAGTGTGAAGAGCTCTTCATATTGTGCCTGTGTCAACTCCACTTCGGGGGTGAGGTAGAGCTTCTGCCCGATATACTGCTTGCGGTTGAACTCGTCGAGGGCTCGGAAATAATTGGAGGTGGATTTCAGCGACTCCCCGCCGGCGATGGTCGATATGATATAGGTGGGCTCGAGTTCTACATTGATGTCGCGATCTTGCACGCGACCCTTGATCCGGTCATTGTACGAGAGCTGTGTGTCGCTTACCTCCGACGAGGTGACGAGCTGATTGAATTTGTTCATAATCTCCTCCTCGCTCTCCTCGCCCGTGTCACTGCGGCCATCGTTAGACTTGCCGGAGTCGATGGTAGGGCGATCCAAGGGATTGCGTTCCGGATTCTTGACATACGCCTTCACCAGTTCGTCGCCTTGATGGAGGCTGATCATGGCGCCGCGAGTATTGCCAAGCTTATTGAGCGCCTCGGCGCGTGCGTAATAGACCGGGTAGAAGCGGGGATAACGCCGCGCTATGGCATCGAAATTGTCGAGTGCCGCACGATACTCTCCACGCTCCAAGTTCACCAAGCCCAAGTTGTAGCAGGCATGGAAATTGTCGGGCTTCAGCTTGAGCACTTCGCTGAAGTCTTTGGCGGCGCGGTTGAGGTCCTTCACTTCATAGCGCAAGAGGGCGCGGTTGAAGAGTGCCGCCGTGTTGTAGGGCTGTAGTTCAAGAGTGTAGTTATAGTCGGACATGGCGCCGAAATAGTCGTCCATGTTATAGCGGATGAAGGCGCGGTTGAGATAATAGTCAGCCTCGTGGGGCTTGAGTCGTATTGCCTCATCCATATCGGCGAGAGCTTGCTCCCATTGGTGGCGTTTCACGCTGATGTCGGCACGTATCAGATAGGGCTGGATGCTCGTGGCAGAGCATTTTATTGCCAGGTCGATATCTTCCAAGGCGGCTACAGTGTCACCCTGAAGTGTGCGAAGACGACCCCGTGCGGTATACCCCTCTTCAAACTTCGGGTAGAGTCGCAATAAAGTCCGGAACGTGCTGTCTGCTTCCATATATTTCTTCAACTCTGTGAGCGCCACCGACTTGTAGTAAAGGAAATACTTGTCTTGGGGATTGTATTGCAAGCCAATGTTATAGTCTTCGACGGCAAGAGAATCCTTGCGGAGTGCCTGCCGCGCAAAACCGCGAAGTCGATACGACTCGGTCTTGAACTTATTGCGCTCGATCGAGAGGGTGCAATCCTCTTCCGCCCCTTCATAGTCTTCGAGCGAGAGCTTGGCGTAGGCTCGCAAGAAATAGGGCTCAGCCAGATATGGCTTTGCTTTGATGGCTTGATTGAAATATTGGATCGACAGCATATAGTCTTCCATCGACAAGACATTGCGGCCGATGTTGATCACCTGCTCGGCGTCGATCTGTGCCATGGATGATGCCGCCCAACACACCACCATCCATAGCGTAATACATATATGTCGTAGCGCCCGAAGGGCGACTGATTCGCATACCTTCATATCTAAGAAACGTTCACTTCGGCCTTCTATTGTCATAGATTGCCTCCAAATCCCGCAAGATGCTTTGGGTCGACTCGAGAGTGTGGCATGACAATATTTTTTACTTTTTCAGTTATATATATTAGAGGTGTATTTTGCCGAAAGGTTTAGAATATTTTTCTGCCGACTCCTTGATGTTTGTAAATTTTCAGGACTGCGTTCTAAACTTTTTGTATTTTTGCGAATCATATTATTTAGAAGACTTTCTAATTAGAAGATTAACTAATTAGATCTATACATTGTTTTATATTTATCTAATAATAGAATTATGAGAAAAAACAAGATAATCTTAGGCCTCTCTCTGATAGCGTTCTCTATGTCGCTCTCTTCGTGCGACCTGTACAACAGTATATTCCACAAGGATTCCAACAAGGTGGATGCCACCCTGCCGGGCGACCGCGAGGAGATCGTGGTGAAGAAGGAGGTGGGTGTCTTCACTCCCGATGAGCTGAAGCGTGGCGCAGTGATGGGCGACTGGGCGATAGAGACCGTCTATGGCAAGAAGTGTGTCGGCGAGAAAGCTCCCTATCTGAAGTTCGTGCCCTCGGAGGGTCGATTCTATGGCAACAATGGTTGCAACGTGATGAACGGCGGATATAGCTATAATGCACAAGATTCGACACTGAGTTTCTCAAACGTGGCGATGACCATGATGATGTGTGGCAAGGAGGGACTCACCGACTATGAGATCAACACTGCCATGGGCGCCACTAAGTATTATAGCTGGGAGGAGGTCGACAGCGACTATATCCTCACCCTCTATGACGAGACGGGCAATGAGGTGATGAAACTCTTGCATCAGAATTTCGAGTTCCTCAATGGTGCATGGCGCGTGAGTCACATCAACGAGACCGAGGTAAAGAATCGTAATGTCAAACTCGTGATCGATGTCAACGAGTCGAAGGTGCATGGCAACACCGGATGCAACATCCTGAATGGCGTACTCGATGTCAATATGGAGTATCCCAACTACATATCATTCAGTGCGATAGCCACGACGCGCATGGCATGTCCCGATGCCGACAATAGTGAGACAGCTTTCTTGGTGGCTCTCGAGGAGGTGACTCGTGCCCGGCTTGTGACGAGTGGGGAAGTGCGATTGTATAATGACCGGGATAAGGAGGTGATCCGTTTGGTCCGTAACATCGTAGACTGATATGGCACAAGAGGAACGAATCGATAAGTGGCTCTGGGCGATGCGCATCTTCAAGACGCGCACCATAGCCACCGAGGCCTGCAAGAAGGGGCGAGTCTCCGTCAAGGGAGTTGCTGTCAAGCCCTCTCACAATATTCGTCCGGGCGATGTGATCGATGTGCGTAAGCCGCCGATCACCTACACCTTCCGGGTCAAGGCGTTGGCGCCCAACCGCCTCGGGGCGAAGCTCGTGCCCGAATATCTGGAGAATATCACCCCGCAGTCGCAATATGAACTCTTGGAGATGACCCGCATCTCCGGATTTGTAGATCGTCGCAAAGGGTTGGGACGCCCCACCAAACGCGACTCTCGCGAAATGGCAAAATTTCGCGAAAGCTCATACGCCGACACCTATTTCATGGATTTCGACGATGATGACGATTTCGACGACGAATAGGGATTCGCTATCATATTACAATTTTGCTATTTGAAAATTAATTTGTATCTTTGCGCGATAGTATGCACGCGTGAAGATACAATCTCTTTGTGTGCATCCATTTTGAAGAGTGTTAACTTGTAAATTATAGCAACATATATGATCAATATCACCTTCCCCGACGGAAGTGTAAAGTCGTTCGAATCAGGTGTGACTCCTTTGCAGATTGCCGAAAGCATAAGCCCTCGTTTCGCTGCCGACGTGCTTGCCGCCAAAGTTAATGGCGAAGATTGGGACATCTCTCGTCCCGTCTCTGCCGATGCGTCTATCGAATTGTTTAAATGGGATGACCCCGAAGGCAAGCATGCCTTCTGGCACTCTTCAGCCCACCTTCTGGCTGAAGCCCTCCAAGAACTGTATCCCGGCGTGAAGTTCGGTATCGGCCCCGCCATCGAAACCGGGTTCTATTACGATATCGACCCGGGAGAATATAAGATTACAGCCGAGGATTTCCCCAAAATCGAGGCTAAAATGCTCGAACTCGCTCGCAATAAGGAGGAGATCGTTCGCGCCGATATCTCTAAGGCCGACGCTCTCAAGATGTTCGGCGATCGCGGCGAGGAGTATAAGTGCGAACTTATCAGTGAGCTCGAAGATGGCCATATTACCACATACACTCAGGGCTCGTTTACCGACCTCTGCCGTGGTCCGCATATCCCCAACACTGCCCCTATCAAGGCGGTGAAGATCACCACCCTCGCCGGCGCTTACTGGCGCGGCGACGAGAAGCGCAACCAGCTCGTGCGTGTATATGGTGTGACTTTCCCCAAGAAGAAAATGCTCGATGAGTATCTTGCCCTCCTCGAAGAGGCCAAGAAACGCGACCACCGCATCCTGGGCAAGGAGATGGAACTCTTCGCCTTCTCCCACACTGTGGGCGCAGGCCTTCCCCTCTGGCTCCCCAAGGGCGCTGCCCTGCGCGACCGCCTCGAGCAGTTCCTCCGCAAGATTCAGAAACGCTACGGATATCTCCAGGTCATCACTCCCCATATCGGTAATAAAGCCCTCTATGTCACTTCCGGCCACTGGGCTAAGTATGGCAAGGATTCATTCCAACCGATCAAGACCCCTCAAGAGGGCGAGGAGTATATGCTCAAACCGATGAACTGCCCCCACCACTGTGAGATCTTCAAGGCTTATCCTCGCAGCTACCGTGAGTTGCCCCTCCGCTTTGCCGAGTTCGGCACCGTCTATCGCTACGAACAGAGCGGTGAGCTCCATGGCTTGACCCGTGTGCGCGGATTTACGCAAGATGATGCCCACCTCTTCTGCGCCCCCGAGCAGATCAAGGGTGAGTTCCTCAAGGTGATGGATATCATCCTCTATATCTTTAAGGCTCTCGATTTCAAGAACTTCGAAGTGCAGATATCTCTGCGCGACCCGAAGAACAAGGAAAAATATATCGGTTCTGACGAGAACTGGCATCTCGCTGAGAATGCCATCATCGAGGCTTGCGCCGAGAAGGGTCTCAAGGCTCGCCAAGTAGAGGGCGAAGCTGCCTTCTATGGCCCGAAACTTGACTTCATGGTCAAGGATGCCATCGGCCGCCGTTGGCAGCTCGGTACTATCCAGGTGGACTATAACCTCCCCGAGCGCTTCGGCTTGGAATATACCGGCGCTGACAACCAGAAGCACCGTCCGGTGATGATCCACCGCGCCCCCTTCGGCTCGATGGAACGCTTCGTCGCCGTGCTCCTCGAGCACACCGCCGGCAAGCTCCCCCTCTGGCTCATCCCCGAGCAATGTGTCATCCTCCCCATCTCCGAAAAATATAACGACTATGCCTACGAAGTGGCTAAGACTTTGGAGCAGAAAGATGTCCGCGCTGTCGTAGACGATCGCAACGAGAAGATCGGCAAAAAGATCCGCGACAACGAGCTCAAGCGTATCCCCTATATGCTCATCGTCGGCGAGAAGGAGGTAGAGGAGTCTACCGTCTCAGTGCGTAAGCAGGGTGAGGGCGACAAGGGCTCGATGAAGGTCGAAGAATTTGCTTCCCTCATCTGCGACCTCGTGGCTGAACAGACCGGTGAACGATAATAAGAACTATCGACAACACTTTTAAACCAAGAATACGAACATACTCTAAAACACTTAATGGAGAAAAAACCTCAATTTAACGGCCCACGCCGCCCGGCGGGGAATCAACGCCCCGGCCAACGCTCCGGTCGCCCCGGCGATCATCGCAACGATCCATACGCTATAAATGAGTCTATTCGCGCTCGCGAAGTCCGTCTCGTTGGCGATAATGTCGAACAAGGCATCTATCCCATCTCTCAAGCCCTTCGCATCGCTGAGGATCAAGAACTCGATCTCGTCGAAATCTCTCCCAACGCCGAGCCCCCGGTGTGTCGTGTCATCGACTACCAAAAGTTCCTCTATCAGCAGAAGAAACGCCAGAAGGAACAAAAGCAGAAGGCTACTAAGGTCGTTGTGAAGGAAATCAGATTCGGCCCTCAGACCGATGATCATGACTATAACTTCAAACTTAAGCATGCCCAGGGATTCCTCAAAGAGGGCTCTAAGGTGAAGGCTTACGTCTTCTTCCGCGGACGCTCGATCCTCTTTAAGGAGCAGGGTGAGGTGCTCTTGCTCCGTTTCGCCAATGATCTCGAGGATCTCGGCAAGGTGGAGATGATGCCCGTGCTCGAAGGTAAACGTATGTCGATCATGCTCTCTCCCCTCAAGGCTTCTGCCAAGAAGAAGGAGGAGAAGGCTCCCAAGGCTCCCAAAGAGGAGGCTTCTGAGTCGGAAGATTAAAAAATTTTCAAAAAATTAAACAAAACAGACAATAATCCGCAATTCGTTGCGTTATTGCATAGGTGATCTTTTGAGAATCATTACAAGGACAGAAATGTCGCTTGGCGATTGAGTAAATTAGAGACCGTAGGCACTCCGTGCCGAGGTGAAATGTTAACAACTAAATTTTAAACAAAATGCCTAAAGTAAAGACTAATGCCGCTTCCAAAAAGCGTTTCGCTCTGACCGGTACCGGCAAAATCAAAAGGAAACACGCTTACCATAGCCACATCCTGACAAAGAAGAGTACAAAACGTAAGAGAAATCTCGACCACACAGGATTGGTGGATTCCGCTAACATCAAGCAGGTTCGCGCACTCCTTAACCTTCGCTAATTGCAGGGCAGTCTTGACCTACAATGCAAGCATTTTAATTCAATCCATTTTTATTAACCGGATGTTTAGCCCCGCAAGCGCAAATTATTATTGCCGCTGACATCCAAAAAATTTAAAAAAGATGCCAAGATCAGTAAATCATGTTGCTTCAAGAGCAAAGAGAAAGAAAATATTGAAATTGACTCGCGGTTACTATGGTAGCCGTCGCAATGTCTGGACCGTTGCCAAGAATACTTGGGAGAAGGGTCTGACTTACGCCTATCGCGACCGCAAGGCTAAAAAGCGCAATTTCCGCGCCCTCTGGATCCAGCGTATCAACGCTGCCGCTCGTCTCGAGGACCTTTCTTACTCCAAGCTCATGGGCCTTATCCATGCAGCCGGTATCGAGATCAACCGCAAGGTGCTCGCCGAACTCGCTGTCAACAACCCCGAGGCTTTCAAAGCTATCGTTGATAAGGTTAAAAAATAATCCAAAAGGACTAATCACCCTTTCATAAGATCATCTCAAGACTGTGTCGACTCCCTCGACACAGTCTCTTTTTTTAGAACACGCTCTTAGCATTTTGTCAACATTTTTGTAGAATTTATTGATATTTGTTAAGCGCTCTTAAACTATTTCGCGATATTTTTGTCTATCTTTACAAAGTAACTTTTAAAATATTACCATTATGAAGAAATTATTTTTGATCGCTGTCATAGCCCTCATCTCTTCTTCTTTGGCTATGGCTCAAACTCAGGCCACCACTACCTGTGAGAAGTCATGTCAGAAGACTGAACAGGCCAAGTCTTGCTGCAAGAAGACTAAAGCAGGTATCGCCAAGACAGAATGTCAGAATGGCAAGATCCAATGCAAAAAAAGCGATAAGGTATGCGTGAAAGATTCCGCTGCATGCTGCAAGAAAGCTAAAGCTGGTTGCAAAAAGGCAGAAGCTGGTTGCTGCAAAAAGGCAGAAGCCGGTTGTAAGAAGGTAGAAGCCGGTTGCAAGAAGGCAGAAGCCGGTTGCAAGAAGGCAGAAGCTGGTTGCTGCAAAAAGGCAGAAGCCGGCTGCAAGAAGGCAGAAGCTGGTTGCTGCAAAAAGGCAGAAGCCGGCTGCAAGAAGGCAGAAGCCGGCTGTAAGAAGGGTGCCGGTTGCTGCAAGAAAGCTAAAACAGATTGCAAGAAGGCTGAAGCCGGCTGCAAGAAAGAATGTAGCAAGAAGGTAGAATCAAAAAAATAAGAGGAAATCGACCGGAATGAATCAAATTCGACCGGCGTTTGACCCTAATCAAAGAAAAAAAATAATCGGATGCGAAAATTTTTTTCACATCCGATTAAACTTTTTTTAATCTCGATTGTCTACATAGTAGGTAATTGTCGCAGACATTGCCGAAATAATAAAACAATGCTATCGCGACAAAACGGAGTTTAAGCCGAGGCTTAAGCTCCGTTTTTCATTTTATACCACCCTTTGCAATGCGTTTTTAGCGTTGGATGTCGTAGCCTTGGTCGCGTAGGTAGTCTTTGATGCGATAGGTCATCGCGTGGTCGTAGTAGTCGATGATGTGTGCCACCCAATCGTTCTCCGTCGTGCCGCCGGAGCGGGTGCGGTTGTATTGCTTCACTACTTCATCGTAGGCGGTGAGCTCTTCTACCATCTTTTCGCGATCTTGACGATAGGCGTTACGATGGAACACAAGCGATGCCGGCTGCTTGGGCTTCAGGTCGGGATGCTCGCGAGGCACTCCTAAAGCAAGACCACACACCACGAAGACCCCCTTCGGAAGATGAAGCAATTCCGCCACCTTGCGCGGGTCGACCGTGCGCAAATAGCCTATGCAATTCGAGCCTAACCCCGATGCCTGTGCTGCCACTACGGCACTCATCATAGCCAACGAAGCATCGATAATGCCGATCGTTACACCATCCATAGTATTGGTGAGTTCCGGCATCTTCAACCCCTTCGACTCGGCAAGCATTGTAATCTTGTTATAGTCCGAGCAGAATATCAAGAGACGATTGCAGGTCTTGAGCTGCTTCTGACCGGTCAACTCATAGAGCTGCTCCTTGAGAGCCTGATCGTCGATATCGATCACAGAGAACTGTTGACCGTTATAAGAGGTCGGAGTGTTTTCAACGGCGCGATAGATGAAATCCATCGTTTCGGCAGGGATAGCCTCCCTTTCGTAGCGACGCACACTGGTGCGTTGCAACATTGCTTCTTTCACGTCGAGCATAGATTTATGGTTTTAGTTGTTTAGATAATACGAAATAGTGGAAGAGAGTTAGAAAAATGAAGCCGATGAGTGCATCGCGGGGCAATCATCGGCTTCTATAAGGTCCACATCAAAGGAATGTGACGAAACTCCGAACGACAGGATTTGAGGGTTTACCAATCTTTGTAATCCGCCTGCGACCCGTGGGTCAACATCTTTCGATGTGGGGCCCGCCATTGAGAGGCAAACTTGTCTCGGCATTTCTTTTTATTTTGATGAGTTTCCCAATTTGCTTTGATGTGGGATTTTTCAGATCTCTTTCTTTACAACGCAAAGATAACTCATTCGGTTCGATTATGCAACACTTTCTATTCTTTTTGCCGATATTCCTTTCATTTTTTTCTTCGGAGCTCTTTCCTTAAAATTCGCTCGAAAAATGAAATTTTATCTTGGGGAAGTCGCTTTGTGCCATCTGGAGCACGTAGTTGGAGTCGGCCATGAAGACGTCGCGACCCTCTTTGTCTAATGCCATGAATTGGTGTTTGCGCTTTTTGAAGGCTGCCAAGGCTTCCGGGTCGTCGCTCTCTATCCAGCAGGCTTTGTAGAGACTTATCGGCTCCCATCGACATTGTGCCCCATATTCGTGGAGTAGTCGATATTGGATTACTTCAAACTGAAGTTGACCCACTGTGCCGATAATCTTACGCCCGTTGAATTGGTTGACGAACATTTGTGCCACACCTTCATCCATCAGCTGGTTGATACCCTTGTCGAGTTGCTTTGCCTTCATCGGGTCGGCATTCTCGATATATTTGAACATTTCGGGGGAGAAGGAGGGGAGCCCTTTGAAGTGCAATTCTTCGCCGGCAGTCAGAGTGTCGCCGATCTTGAAGTTGCCCGTGTCGGGGATGCCGACGATGTCGCCTGGATATGCCTCGTCGACGATGTTCTTTTTTTGAGCCATGAAGGCTGTGGGGGCGGCGAAGCGCATCATTTTGCCGTGGCGCACATGTTTGTAATAGACGTTGCGTTCGAATTTGCCGGAGCACACCTTGACGAAGGCGATACAGCTGCGATGGTTGGGATCCATATTGGCGTGGATCTTAAATACGAACCCGGTGAATTCCTCCTCTTGAGGACGCACTTCGCGCTCTTGCGCCATGATGGGGCGTGGCGCCGGGGCGATCTCCACAAAGCAGTCTAAAAGCTCTTTGACTCCGAATGTGTTGAGAGCCGAGCCGAAAAATACCGGCGCCGATTCGCCGCGCAGATAAGCCTCTTTGTCGAAGTCGGGATATACACCCTCGATCAATTCGAGATCTTCTCGAAGTTTGGCGGCGTTATCTTCTCCCACGAGCTTATCGACCTTAGGAGAGTTGACATCCGAGATTTCGACACGCTCGCTGATGGTCTGCTTGGAGGGGGTGAAGAGATCGAGCCCATGCTCGTAGATGTTGTAGACACCCTTGAAGCGCTCACCCATGTTGATGGGCCAGGTGAGGGGGCGCACTCCAATCTGCAACTCCTTCTCCAATTCATCGAGGATGTCGAAAGGATCGCGACCCTCGCGGTCGAGCTTATTGACAAAGATGATCACCGGCGTGCGGCGCATGCGACACACCTCCATCAGACGGCGTGTCTGCGTCTCGACACCCTTGGCGGCATCCACCACGATGATCACCGAGTCGACTGCTGTCAGCGTGCGAAACGTATCCTCGGCGAAGTCCTGGTGACCCGGTGTGTCCAGAATGTTGATCTTATAGTCGCCATAGTTGAACCCCATCACGGAGGTGGCGACTGAGATGCCTCTCTGCTTCTCGATCTCCATCCAGTCGGAGGTGGCGGTCTTCTTTATCTTATTACTCTTTACGGCGCCTGCCACATGGATGGCTCCTCCGAAGAGAAGTAATTTCTCGGTCAGTGTCGTCTTACCGGCGTCCGGGTGCGATATGATCGCAAAGGTGCGTCGGCGTTCGATCTCTTTGTTAAGTTCTTCCATTATTTTCTTCTGATTGGAGAAGATGTTCTGTTAGGTAATTATGATTAGAGGAGAGTTTTCAAGCATTTTGCCAGCGAGTCGCGCCAATAGGGGATCTCGATGCCAAAAGTATTCTTGATCTTATTCTTGCTGAGCACCGAATAGTGGGGGCGCTTGGCAGGGGTGGGGTAGGCGGCGGTGTTGATGGGCTTGACTGTCACATGATCCTTGCCGGCGATCTCGAAGATGGCCTTGGTGAAGTCATACCAAGATGCCACACCCTCATCGGTGAAGTGATAGATGCCGGGCACCCAACGGTCGTGGTTGATCACGCTGTGGATCGCCGAAGCCAAGTCGCCGGCGTAGGTCGGCGTGCCGATCTGGTCGGCTACGACATTGATCAGATCGCGTGTCTCGGCGAGTTGAAGCATGGTCTTGACGAAGTTCTTGCCATATTCCGAATAGAGCCAGGCGGTGCGGATGATCATCGAGTCCTGACAGAAGGAGGTGAGGAGTGCTTCCCCCTCCAACTTGGTGCGGCCATAGATGCTCTGGGGATAGGGCTCGTCATTCTCCTCATAGGGACGATAGCCCTGGCCGGAGAAGACGTAGTCGGTCGATATGTGTATCACCTTGCTGCCGGCCTTGCGGGCTGCCTCACCGAGATTGCCCACTGCCCCGGTATTGAGCGCCGATGCCAAGATCTCGTCGGTCTCTGCCTTGTCGACGGCTGTGTATGCCGCGCAGTTGACGATGATGTCAAAGTGATTGTCTGTCAAATATTTTGCCACTGCCTCTCTGTCGGTGATGTCGAGAGAGTCATAATCGGTATAGGTGGCTTCTATGTCGCTGTCATGTTCCAACTCCTTGCGCAGACTTGAACCGAGCTGGCCATAACATCCTGTGATAAGTATCTTTTTCATTGCTTTAAGGTGTGCTGTTTATTCGCTAAATTCGAGTTCGTTGTTATAATCCTGTTTGTAATACCCTGCCAGGCGGCTCAAGAATCGGGATATCTGCCGAGTGGCTTTGAGGGTGTCTTCGCTCACATCCTTGTGCTGAAGACGAAGCATCAGCAAGCCATACATTGCTTCGAAGCAAGTCTCGATCTCCCCCTTCTGCTTGTCGCCCGATTTGGCTCGCAGTTCGACTATCAGAGGAAGAGTGTTGTAATACTCCGCGGCGTAGGCGGCAAACTTCTGGTCTCGGAGCAGACGGCGGTGCAGCTGCTCTATATCGTTGAGTGTATTGACATTGAGTTGCAGGTGCCCCTCCTTCTCCTTCCCCTCGCGGCGCATCATGTCGATCAGCGACTCATACCACTCGCGAGTGTCCTTAAGCTGCTGCTCGCTCACCCCGCTATAGCGGCTGATGATAGCCGATTCGATCTTGTCGATATCCAAGCCGCATGCACGGATGATATCCTCTATCTGCCACATATAGAGCAGATATTCAGCTATGTTTTCTCGTTTCTTTGCAGATGCTGTTATCATTTATTTTTCTTATTTGACCACAAAATTACTAAAAAATACGCGCCTCTGCAAAATTTGGGTTATCTTTGCATCGGTTTTTATTTGAAGTGCACTTTATGGTAAGGGTTACTTATATATGGCATGATTGCTTTTTGGTGGAGACTCCCTCCGCCTCTTTGGTGTTCGATTATTGGCTCGATGGGGATGCTCTCCCCGCCAAAATGCCTCGGGAGGTGGCAGACCTTCCTTCTGATAAGCCTCTCTATATCTTTGTGTCTCACGGACATAAGGATCATTACAATCCCGCCATCTTCGGCTGGGCATCTCGCTTTACCGATATCCGATATGTGGTGAGCCATGATGTCAGCAAGCGCATCCGTCATATCCTAAGCCCTACATCGGTCTATTCCGGGCCGAAGGTGTCGCCCGAAAGGGTGTGGTGCCTGCGCCGTAATGAGTCTGCCTCCGACGGCAGAGTCTCAGTCTTCGCTCTCCCCTCGACCGATATTGGCAATTCTTATATGGTGGAGGTGGATGGTATTCGCATCTTCCATGCCGGCGATCTGAATGCCTGGCATTGGAAGGATGAGTCGACCCCCGAGGAGATCAATAAGGCGATGGGCGATTATAGGGCTTGCCTGCGCGACGTGGAGGCTATGCTCCATAACCGAGCTGCCGATGCCGCCTGCCCTTGCTCTCCCGATGTCATCGATTACTGCTTCTTCCCGGTCGATTCACGCATCGGTACCGACTATTTCGATGGTGCACAAATGCTGCTCCAACGCATCGACGTGCGCCGATTCTTCCCGATGCACATCGCCGTAGACCTCGACCCAGAGACCCTGCAACGACGCCGAGAGGATGCCATGCGTGTCGAACTCTATGCCAACCCCGATCGTGGTGAAGTGATACCACTGCTTACCCCTCACTCTTCATATACAGACCCCGAATAAGACACATATAGACTCGGAATAAGACACATATTCACACCATTTAACAAAAATTTTGGAGACTTAAAACGATATTTGAAAAACTCACCCTTTGTGTCTCATCTTTTTTTGTTAAATTTGCAAGTTGAATAGTAATGTTCGCTCGCATCCGACTCGGGATGTGGTGGTATTACACAGACTTAATTTCTCGCCGTATATGGGAAAAAGATTAAAAAGATTCAGTTTTTGGTTGCGTCGTCGCTCCCATTTCGCTGTCGTGGCGATAGGGGCGCTGATCATAACCCTGCTCTATATCAACGATGATACCTCCTGGAAGAATAATATGAAGTATCAGAGACAGATCAAGGAGCTCAAGGAGGAGATTCAGTCATGCAAGGACTCCGCCGAGTATTATCGTGCCCGCCGTATGCAACTCATCACCGGCACCGAGCAGCTCGAGCAGATAGCCCGTGAGGAGTATCACATGCAGAAGCCGACCGAAGATGTTTATATTATTAACGAAACGAAAAAATGATGAAAGATAGCCAAGTCAGGGAGACGATAGTCTCTCCTACGCCACAGCGCATCCGTCTACGTGCCATCATGGAGGTGCTCTCCAATATCGGACTCCTCTTGGTGGCAGTGGGGCTTGTGGCGCCATTTTTCGCGATCGATAATTTCATGCTCGCCACCATCTTCAAGTGGGTGTTCGCAGCCGGTGCGGTGATCTTCACCGGCGCGCGCATCGTTGGTGCCATCGGCAAGGATGGCCCGTTCCGCGCACGCCGTATGCGCCGCATGGAGGTGTGGGCAGGCATCGCTTTCTGTGTCGCCTCTTGCTTCTGGTTCTACAATTCGAGTCGCCTCGGGGTGAATGTCTTGACATTCCGCATGCTTCATGAGACCATCATCTTCACTCTCTCCGGCGCCATGATCCAGATTGTAGCATCTTGGATCCTCTCTTCCGCCCTGCGCAAGCAGCAAAAGATGTCGCATACTCCTGAAGAAAATGAAGCATAAAGGCATACTGACCGTCGATATTGGCAACACCTGCAGCAAGGTGACCCTCTATTGCGAAGAGACTCCTCAGCAATGTGGGGTGATAAGTCACGACACTTCCGACACATCGCTGCTGAGCGATCTGCTCTCCCGCCCGGAGGTGGGTGGCGTGGCGTTGTGTCAAGTGGGCCATGACCCTTGCGCTATTGCCGATATGCTCCGCAAGTCGAGCCTTCCTATGCTTGAACTCACACCCTTCACCTCCTCGCCCATGACCATCGATTATGCCGGCATCGGCACTCTCGGTGTCGACCGCATCGCTGCGGCTGTCGGGGTTATGGATGATGATGCCCCCCGCCTGATAGTGGATGCCGGCACTGCCGTGACTTGCGATCTGGTGGCAGGGTGTCATTTCATCGGCGGCAATATCTCCCCGGGGTTGGCTTTGCGATTCCGCTCGCTTAGTCATTTCACCTCTCGTCTGCCGCTGGTAGATACAGAGGGTGATATCCGCGATTTCGGCATAGACACTGAGTCTGCCATTCGCTCCGGAGTGGTCAATGGTCTGACGGCTGAAATAGCAGCATCCTATCATGCCGCCCTCACTCGTTATGATAACATACAATTGGTCCTTACCGGCGGAGATGCCATGTTCCTCTCCACGCAGTTGGAACGCCGCTCCATCCATCATCGTATCGACACGGATGCCGTGGGGCGTGGACTGGTCAGGATCTTCAATTATAATAATTTAATATGATAAGAATCAAAATCTTCGCGGCTTGCTTGATCTGCTCAATCGCCGCTATGGCACAAAATGCCAACACTCCCTATTCGATGTATGGTTATGGCATCCTGGGCGACCGCGCCACTTCGATGCAACGTCAGATGGGTGGCGTCGGCATCGCTATGAGTTCCGGTCGCCAGATCAATGTGATGAACCCCGCCTCATACGCCGCTATCGATTCCACCACATTCCTCTTCGATATGGGTGCAGATGTCTCGCTGATATGGAGCGAGGAGAATGGCAAAAAAGCAAATTCCACCGGCGGTGGTCTCGATTATGTCACCCTCCAGTTCCCCATCTGCAAGTTCATGGGCGCTTCGGTCGGCTTGCTCCCCTACAGCTCGGTGGGATATGCCTTCGGCAATGATATCGTTCACGGCACTATGGAGAATCAAGGCTCGGGTGGCATCAATGAGTTCTACCTCGGTGTCGCCGGCACGTTCGCCGGATTCTCGCTCGGTGCGAATTTCAGCTATGATTTCGGCACAATAGTCGATGATGTCTTCGCCAATCCCAGCACGGGAAGCTCGAAGTTCGAGCATGTGATGAGAGTGCGCGACTGGAATGTAGTCATCGGTGCTCAATATTCTTTTAATATCAATCGCTACAACTCGATCGGACTGGGCATGACCTATAGCCCCAAGAAGAGCATGCATGGCACGGTGTGGGCCACCACTCAGGAGATGTCGCAGGAGTCGATTCCCACCGAGGTGGCTCGCATGAAGATGAATGATAATTATCACAATCCTCATAGCGTAGGCGCCGGAGTCAGCTTCACCCATCAGCGCTCGAGCCGACTCCATGTGGAGTTCGACTTCCTCTGGCAGCAGTGGAGCAAGACAAGTTATGCACCCCTCTATGCAACTGAAAATCCCGATAAGATCGTCTTCAACGGCATGGAGTTCAACGACCGAACTCGCTATAGCTTCGGCGCTGAGTTCGTGCCAAAAATTCGTGGTAATTATGGTCAGCGCATGGCTTATCGCATCGGCGCTTATTACATCAATGATTATCTGCAAGTCAATAGCAATGGCCTCCGCGAGTATGGCGTCACTGCCGGTTTCGGTTTCCCGACTCCCGAAGGCAAGACCGTGATCAATCTCGGATTTGAGTGGAAGGCTCGTCAAGCCCATCCCAATCCGATGATTAAGGAAAATTATCTCAATATCACTCTCGGTGTGAATTTCAACGAGGTGTGGTTCTTCAAGCGTAAGATACGCTAATCTACCCCTTTCCCCGGCACTATGCGAAAATCATCACTTCTGCTCATAGCACTCTTCGTGGCTCTTATCGTCTCGACCGGATGTAGAGAGGAACGCAAGATCGATGTCGCCGCCAAACTCAATCCGAAGACCATGGCAACGATGACCACCAAGAATGTTGCCACCTTCATCTCCGATTCGGGTGTGGTGCAATACAAGATCGTGGCACCCATCTGGAAGGTCTATGATGAGGTCGATACCCCCTATTGGTCGTTCCCACAGGGGCTCTATCTGCAGAAGTATGATCGTTCGTTCCAGGTTATCGCTACGGTGGCTGCCGATTCGGCTCGCTTTTTCTCGCAGGAGAAGGTGTGGCGTCTCGATGGCCATGTCGAGATGACCAAGGTGCCCAAGGATCTCTTCCAGACCGAACAACTATACTGGGATCAGCGACGCCGCATCCTCTATAGCGATTCGTTTATCCATATCGAGACATCCACCCATACTCTCGAGGGTATCGGCTTTGAGAGCGATGAGCGGCTCACCTCTTATCGCATCATCAAGCCGCAAGGCATCTTCCCGGTGAATAGCCAAGACTTCGCCACCGGTGGCGCCCCCTCCCCGGTAGCCTCTCCGGTGACTGCCGCCCCGGGCGCTCCCCCTCAATCCTCCCCGATTATTTCTAACAATTCTACTCCATAATGGATTTATCTTTCAATTTAGCACTCTTTATCGCCTTGGCTGCAATGCTCTTCTCCGGACTCTTCTCCGGCTCGGAAATCGCCTTTGTGCAGTCGAGCAAGGTGCGCCGCGAGATCGATGCCACACGTGGCGGTGTCATCAACAATATCCTCCGTATGTTCAGCCATCATGAGGATATGTTCATCTCCACCCTCTTGGTGGGCAATAATGTTGTGCTCGTGATCTATGGTATCGCTTTTTCGGCTCTGATCAATCCTCGGCTCGAACAGATCTTCAACGGTCAGGAGTTCTTGGTGCTGATATCAAATACAGTGATCTCCACCGGACTGATCCTCATCACCGGCGAGTTCCTCCCCAAGACCACCTTCCGCATCAACCCAAATTTTATGATGCGTATGCTCGCCCTGCCTCTTTACCTGTTGTATCTGTTGTTTTACCCAATATCCTGGTTGGTGTCATGGATCTCTCGCGGATTGATGAACCTTTTCGGCATCAAGTCGCAGTCTGCCGGTTCGCAACTCCTCACTATGGATGAACTCGACGATTATATCCAGAAATCTATAGAGCGCCGCAAGGATAAGGATAATGTGGAGAATGAGGTGAAGATCTTCCGAAAGGCTATCGATTTTAAGGATACTCAAGTGATGGAGTGCATGACCCCTCGCAATGAGATTGTGGCGCTCCCTCTGGCTGATACTTCGCGCCTGGAACTGACTCAAAGATTTATCGACACCGGCTTCTCTAAGATAGTTATTTATAAGGAGGATATCGACGATGTGGTCGGATATATCCATGTCGCCGAACTCCTGAATGCCGACACCGATTGGACCCGAAAGATACGCCCCATCATATTTACGCCCGAAACGATGCTCGCCAACAAACTGATGCGCCGCATGATGGCTGAGAAAAAGTCGATGGCTATCATCGTCGATGAGTTCGGCGGCACTGCCGGTCTCGTCACCCTCGAAGATATCGTCGAGGAAATATTCGGCGAAATCGAAGATGAACATGACCATAAACGTATCGTGGCTCGCCGTATCGGTGTAGATAGTTTCATCTTCTCCGGTCGCGTCGAAATCTCTTCTATCAATGAGGAGTTCGGTCTCGACATCAAGGAGAGCGAACAGTATAACACCATCGCAGGCTATATCCTCGAAAACCTTGAGGCCCTCCCAAAACAAAACGATACCTTCGAGATCGACAACCTCAAGTTTACCATCAAGAAGATGTCGACCACTCGCATCGAACTCGTGAAGGTGGAAATTATAAATCAAGACACGCGATCTTAATGGCTTTTATGGGACTATTTTGTTATATTGGGTTGATTTTTATCAATAGATTATACATTAGTAAGAATTTTTAACAAAAAAATATTTGCCAATTCGTTTTTTGGTAATAAATTTGCTATCCTATAGATTGAATCAATAGTAAGAGCGCGAACGCGCTCTAAGAGTGCGCTCTAATATTCTTTCCAACACCAATCAACAATAGTATTAACAACCCATACAACCTCTTAATTTAATGAAAACGACAGACGCTTTCAGAACTGCAGTCATCTCGATGCAGAAAAATATGCTCTCTATCGCTCGTAAGTTGACACTCAACGAGGAGGAGGCTTATGACCTTGTCCAAGACACTACACTCAAGGCTCTTGACAATGAGTCAAAGTATGTCGATAAGTCCAATTTCGGCGGTTGGATCATGACAATTATGCGCAATATATTTGTGAATAATTATCATCGTCGCGCTCGCGAGGTGTCGATATTTGAATCTTCAGGCGATTTGTATAACCTTAATATTCCGGGAGAAACCGTTATGGAATCGCCCGATGGCAGTTTTGCCGCTTCGCAGATCGACGAGATGATCAAGACCTTCCCGGAGGATTATCGCAAGCCTTTTGAGATGCACATCGCCGGATATAAGTATGTAGAGATCTCCGAACGCCTCAATATGCCGATCGGCACGGTGAAGAGCCGTATCTTCACTATTCGCAAGCAACTACGCGAACTCCTTAGTGAGTAGCCCCCCGGGGTGAGTCTTTCGCAATTTTTCATCCCCTTTTTTGTGTTGTTTCGATTTTTTTTGCTAATTTTGTCACGCTAATGACAAGGTTGGCTCTATTTTATAGGTTTATTATCCCCGATTTTATTCATTTTTTATGAATTACCGTTTTAACCATACATCCTCTTCTGCATACATGTCCATGATGATGGATATGGGTATGATGATGTGCATGCGTGGCGCGGGTGGAATCGGAATGAGATGACTTTGTGGCAAGTTTTGAAGTATCAATATAATCCGGTTCCGCTCTCGTGGAGTCGGATTTTTTGATGTCAGAGCGCTTTCTAAGGTTCTAACAATTACTCGCAATAATGATCAAGTATTTTAATTATCCCCGGCAGTTCGATCTCGAACTTGGAGGCTCCCTGCCGAGTCTCACCATCGCCTATCACACCTACGGCACTCTGAATGCCGATCGAAGCAATGTGGCGTGGGTGTGTCATGCCCTCACCGCCAATAGCGAGGTGGCTGACTGGTGGCCACACACCGTGGAGAAGGGGGCTTTCCTCGACCCTGACAAGTATTTCACCGTATGTGCCAATATCATCGGATCGCATTATGGCTCCACCGGACCTCTCTCGATCGACCCCGCCACCGGCTCCCCCTATTATCAAAATTTCCCACGACTCACCATCCGCGATATGGTCCGGGCGCATATCCTCCTCGCCGAGCACCTCGGCATCGACCATATCGACCGAATTATCGGTAGCTCCGTCGGGGGATTCCAAGCCATCGAATGGGCTGTCTCCGAACCGCAACGATTCGATAATCTCGTGCTGATCGCCACAGCCCCCAAGGCCTCCCCTTGGCTCATCGCCGCCGATGAAACACAACGTATGGCAATATTCAGCGACTCTTCTTACGGCGACCCATCTCCCGATGCCGGCAGATCCGGCCTCGCCGCCGCACGTGCCATCGGTATGATGACTTACCGTGGTCCCGAAGGTTATAATATCACACAGCAAGACCTCGATGATCATAACCCCCTGACTCCCCATCGCGCTTCTACCTACCAGAATTATCAGGGCGAAAAACTCTGCCGCCGTTTTAATGTCTATTCTTACGTCTCGATCTTGGATGCTTTCGACACTCACGATGTCGGCCGCGGCAGAGGAGGGGTGCCCCAAGCTCTTAAACGTATCAATATACCCACCATCGTCGTGGGGATCACCACCGACATCTGCTTCACTCCCGCCGAGATGAGAGAACTCGCCGACATGATCCCCGATGCACGATATTTCGAAATCAAATCCCCTTTCGGCCACGATGGCTTCCTGGTCGAACACCAACAACTGAATCAGATCCTCTCCCCACGTTAACATTCGCACATTACACATATATATATTATGAGCACAAATTATAGTTCTGCAGATAGTCAAGAGAAGTCCCCCGCCAAGATTTGTATCGGCCTTTTCGGATTCGGCACAGTGGGACAGGGTGTATATAAGGTGTTGTCGCACACCAAGAATGCCCATGCCGAGATACGTCGCATCTGTGTGAGCAATATTGATAAAGAACGAGAGGTCGTCACCCCTCCCGGACTGATCACCGATGACCCACAGGCGATCTTCGGCGACCCCGATATCAATCTTATCGTCGAACTGGTCAACGACCCCCAAGCATCCTATAGCATCGTGACCACAGCCCTGTGTCGAGGCATACCGGTGGTGTCGGGCAGCAAGACCATGATCGCTCGCCATCTCCCCACGCTGATCGACTTGCAACGCCGTCACAACACAGCCCTACTCTATGACGCCTCTTCTTGCGGATCCATACCGGTGATCCGAAACCTCGAGGAGTATTACGACAATGACCTCCTGCTCGAGGTGAAGGGTATCCTCAATGGCTCTTCCAATTATATCCTCTCACAAGTCTTCGACCATGGCAAGTCTTATCAGTCAGCACTCTGCCGCGCTCAAGAACTGGGCTTCGCCGAGAAAGACCCATCTTTCGATGTCGATGGCTATGATGCCCTCTTCAAACTCATCATCATCACAGTCCATGCCTTAGGCCGATTCGTCCCCGCTGAGCAGGTTTTCACCTACGGCATCTCCCATATCCATGATACCGATATCAATTACGCCCGCGAGAAGGGTGCGAAAATCAAACTCGTGGCTCAAGTCGCAAAGGTCGACGATAGCCGATTCACCATGTTCGTCATGCCCGAGATCGTCGAAAAGTCAAAATATATATATAGTGTCGACGATGAGTATAATGGCGTCGTGATCCGTGGCGAAGGCTACGACCGTCAGTTCATGTTCGGCAAGGGGGCCGGAGGACTCCCCACCGCATCTTCAATCTTGAGCGATATCATGGCGCGACTCCATAATTATAGATATGAGTATAAGAAGATGGGTTATGTCGACCGCCCAGATTACACCACAGATATCGACCTGCGAGTCTATATCCGTTATCGCGACACCGACGTGCGCCATATCCTCCCCATCTCGCGTCTCCACGAACTCCACCTCACCGAGGAGAGCAACTATCTGATCGCCGATATCCCACTGAATGCCCTCATCGAGCATCGTGACCTCTTCGATGCCCCCGATGTATTCATCGCAAATATCCCACGCTTCTTCATCGACCGCGACCGCTCTTATTAGCACTGTTTTGACAAGTGTTAAAACAAATAACATTTGTAAACATATTTTAACACTGTTGATAGCACTTGATTATCAACAAGATGTAAAAATAAAAGTGTTTTATAGCAGATTTTTTGAGAGAAAATTTGCACAGTTCAAAAATTTGCTATAACTTTGCACTCGCAATTCGGAAATGAAACGCCGTAAGGCAAGCCTGAAGGCCTCTCCGAAAAGCAAGAGAACATTGACATTATGCTATCAAGACAAGCAGCGAAAGTTGTTTAAGAGTACAGGGACAAGTTACTAAAAAATAA
>SAMEA3663025__coassemble_381_pt1 | contig 37909 bp, 35 predicted proteins | sample SAMEA3663025__metabat2_high_PE_004 | metagenome-assembled genome bin SAMEA3663025 (sample SAMEA3663025) | pig gut metagenome | biome: pig gut; feature: pig-associated habitat; material: faeces | place: France | collected 2012
GTTTTTTTATGTTGCCGGTGTAGAAATCTCAAAATTTTTATCTAAATTTGCATTTTGTTATTAGACTCCCTCCTCCGAGGTTTACTTTCCGGGATTCTTTCCGGGACTCTCTCCTCTCTTTACTATTAACTCCTATCTAATAACTAAACACTAAATATGAAGGTTCTTAAATTTGGTGGCACTTCTGTCGGTACGGTCGATAGTCTTCGCAATGTCAAAAGCATCGTCGACGCTCTCGATTCTCCCGCTATTGTCGTGGTCTCTGCTCTGGGTGGACTCACCGACCGTCTTATCGCTACTGCCAATATGGCTGCCTCCGGCGATGTGGAGTTTAAGTCTTCTATGGCTCAGATGCGCCAACGCCATCTCGATATTATTAATACGCTCGTGCCCGACGACCGCCGCCCCGCTGTGCTGGAGGTCGTCTCTTCTCTCCTTAACAATTTAGAGGATCTATATACCGGGCTTTCACTCGTGCGCGACCTCTCCGAACGAGTTCTTAACCAGGTGGTTAGCTTCGGAGAACGAATGTCATCGGTGATTGTGGCGAATATCCTTAATGATGCTATTCATCATAATTCTTTGGATTTCGTTAAGACGGAGAAGTGGTTTAACCGCGATATCGCCTCTCGCCAACTTATCGATCGCCTTATCAAGGAGGAGTTTCCCCTCCCCCTGAGACGTATGGTCGTTACCGGTGGTTTTATCTCCACCGACAAGGATACCGGTGAGATCACCAACCTCGGCCGTGGTGGCAGCGACTATACCGCGGCGCTTATCGCCGCGGCGCTCGATGCCGAGTCGCTCGAGATTTGGACTGATGTCGATGGCTTTATGACTGCCGACCCCCGTATCATCAAGGATGCTCGTGTCATCGATAATATGACTTTCATTGAGAGTATGGAACTCTGCTCGTTTGGCGCTAAGGTGATTTATCCCCCTACGATCTATCCGGTGTTCCATAAGAATATTCCTATTAAGATTCTGAATACTCACAATCCCTCTGCTCCCGGCACTTTCATCACCGATTCGACCGATCATTTGCCCGACACCGTCAGAGGTGTTTCAGCTGTGAGAAAAACTGCTATGATCTCCGTTACCGGTAGTCTGGTGGATAATGTGGCGCAGATCAATTCTCGCTGCTATAACGCGATGGCTCGCCATGGCATCAGCATCTTCTTAGTAGCTCAACCCGATAAGGAAACCACCTTCTCGATGACTCTGGCTTGCCAAAATGCCCAACAAGCTGCCAAGATATTGCGCGATGAGTTCGCTCCCGAACTCCTCACCGGCGAGGTGAAGTGTGTCAATGTCGAGGAGGATCTCGCCATTCTTGCCGTGGTCCGCGAGTCTATCAAAAATATTAAGGGGCTCGGCCCGAGACTCGTCAACACCATACAGCGTGCCGGAATCAAGGTGAAGGCTGTGTCGGATGGCGCTTCCGAAACCACCATCGCCATTATCGTGGCGGAAGCTGACGTCGAACATGCCCTCCGCTTGGTCCACACTGCCTGCTTCCAGTAAATGATATCAGATATCGATCTAATCACTAATATCTAATATCTATCAGCTAATCTATTAACTAATCATTCCCACTTGGCATGGATATAAAAAACGCTAAGTTCGAAATAAGTTGCCCCGATGTGAAGAAGTGCCCCGACACCGCCGCCCCGGAGTATGCCTTTATCGGCAGATCTAATGTCGGCAAGTCGTCGCTGATCAATATGCTCTGCAAAAGCAAAAAGATGGCGAAAACTTCGCAGATGCCCGGCAAAACCCTCTTGATCAATTATTTCAATATCGATGCCGGCAGCTGGTACCTCGTCGACCTCCCCGGTTATGGCTTCGCAGCTCGAGGCAAGGAACAACGTGCCCGCCTCGAGGAACTAATACAAGGCTATATCCTCCACCGTCAGCAACTTACCTGCCTTTTCGTTTTGATCGATATACGCCATAATCCCCAGAAGATCGACCTGGAGTTCTTGGATTGGATCGGAGAGAATGAGATCCCTTTCTCTATCATCTTCACTAAGGCTGATAAGTTGGGCCCGGTGGCGGCTAAAAGGAATGTCGATGCCTATTGCCGGGAACTCCTCCTCACCTGGCATGAGTTGCCCCCGGTCTTTGTATCCTCTTCAGAGAAGGGGCAAGGCCGTGAGGAGATCCTCGAGTATATCTTCCAAATCAACGAAGAAGTCAAGAACTCATCTATTCGAAATCATGGATCTTAAATCTCTTATCAATAGCGATTCCCGCAATTCGGAAGTCATCCGTTTCGCTTTCGTCGGTGGCTTTTGCACTCTCTTGCAATATGGCATATATGTCGTGTTCGTCAATGCTGTCGGTGTTACCCCCGTCGTCTCGACCATTATCAGTTATGCCATTAGTTTTGTCGCCAATTTTCTCTTCTCCAGTTTCTTTACTTTTCATAGCAATCCCAATGCCAAGAAGGGATTGGCTTTCACCGCCAGCCACCTTATCAATATGGGAATGCAAACCGGCCTTGTGGCTGTCTTCAAACTGGTAGTAGGGGATACCTTGGCACTCCTCCCGGCTTTGGCAATCTGCGTACCCGCCAATTATTTTATGGTGAGATATGCATTCAAAGGTAAACGATTCCAATCCAAGAAGAAGTAAGGAACGCGTAAGAGCTCAAAAATATCCGCCTCTACGACCCCAAAAATTTAAGGAACGCGCTCTAAACTAAATATATCAAATATATCATAAACATTAAATCTAAGTTTACATGAAAGTAGCATTTGCAAGCGACCATGCCGGTTATGAACTGAAACAATATCTTATCGGCATTATGAAGGAGAGAGGTTACGAAGTAGAAGATTTCGGTACTCACTCCACCGACTCTTGTGATTATCCCGACTTTGCTCACCCTGCTGCCAAGGCTGTCGAATCGGGTGAGTGTGATTTCGGCATCGCAATGTGTGGTTCGGGCAATGGTATTCAGATGACCCTCAATAAGCATCAAGGTATTCGCGCTGCCCTTTGTTGGTTGCCCGAGTTGGCATCTCTCGCCCGTCAGCACAATAATGCCAATATCCTCGTGCTTCCGGCACGCTTCATCAGCCGCGATGAGGCTGTCAAGATCCTTGACGCTTACCTCGCCGCCGAGTTCGAAGGTGGTCGCCACCAGCGCCGCATAGACAAAATCCCCGCCCTCTAATCACTAATATATTTTACACTAATAATGTCTTCGTTTCTGATTCAGTTGAATGATCTTCGCTTCTATGCCTTTATCGGCGTAGATCCTCAGGAGCGCAAGGTGGGCAATGAGTATAGTGTCGACTTAAGCATATCTACCGATGCCGGCGATTTTGTGGAGGAGGATCTTTCCACCACCATCTCCTACGCCGATCTCTATGATATTATCGCCGACGAGATTCGTCAACCTCGCCTTCTGCTTGAGTCGACTGCTCGCATCATAGCCCGCAGACTTCGTTCCACATTCCCTACGATAGAGACAGTCAGCGTTAAAATCACCAAATTGGCCCCGCCAATCCCCGGTATCAACGGCTCCGCATCCGTCGAATACCGCGAATGAAAGTAGCTGTTTTCGCGAATAAAAGTAGCTGTTATCGCGAATATGTGCTGAAATCATTATAGAAAGCATTCTTGGCTCGATATGGCAAATGAGCTATTTCTTAGTGATTTAACCGCTATTAGCGAAATATCTTAATTTTTTTTCGATAAAAAAATGCACGGAAAATTTGGTCATATCGAAAAAATATAGTAATTTTGCAATCGCAAATCGGAAACGATGGCAAGGCTCCTTAGCTCAATTGAATAGAGCATCTGACTACGGATCAGAAGGTTACAGGTTTGAATCCTGTAGGAGTCACCGGAGGGTAGGCTCCCTCGCTCAGAGTTCTTAAGAGTTAGAACTTCGCAAAATAAGCCGTCTTGGCTCCTTAGCTCAATTGAATAGAGCATCTGACTACGGATCAGAAGGTTACAGGTTTGAATCCTGTAGGAGTCACAAGAGGATGTATCAATCACGATACATCCTCTTCTTTTTTATCACCCTCCCTCCCCACAATAATCTATTCACTAATATCTACTCACTAAATTTCTACTTTTTTAAAAAGGATATGAAAAAATCTTTGCTAACTAAAAAAATTGTATTATATTTGTCTTTTGGATACAGGTGAATGTTATCTATGTCGTCTGAAATAGCCGCTTTCTCACCGACTGTTTCTCCAACATCATGAAAAATTCTTGATCTAACTAATATCTTAACCTCAAAATATTTTACAATGAGTAAACCATACGTAGTCGGTATAGACATAGGTGGCACCAACACGGTTTTCGGTATCGTAGATGCTCGTGGTCATGTGGTTGCCGCTGACTCTGTAAAGACAAAAAAGCACGTTGATTTTGATGATTACATCAACGATCTCCATGAAGGCTTATCTCGCCTTATCAAAGCAAATGACGCTGAAGACCAGATCCAAGGTATCGGTATCGGTGCTCCTAACGCCAATTATTACACCGGTGAGATCATCAATCCGCCAAACCTCCCCTGGGGTCCTATCATCCCTCTCGCTGAGAAGGTGAGCAAGTCTTTCGGCGGTATACCTGTGGCTATCACCAATGATGCCAACGCTGCCGCTGTCGGTGAGATGACCTACGGCGCCGCTCGCGGTATGAAGGATTTCATTATGATCACTCTCGGCACAGGTGTCGGATCCGGCATCGTGATCAATGGTCAGCTCGTGTATGGCTCTGATGGTTTCGCCGGCGAACTTGGCCACGTTATCATGAAACGTAATAATGGCCGCGTCTGCGGTTGCGGTCGTACCGGCTGTCTCGAGGCTTATTGCTCAGCTACAGGCGTGGCTCGAACCGCCCGCGAGTTCCTCGAAATCCGCAATGAACCCTCTTTGCTCCGCAATCTCGATATCGAGGGGATCACTTCTAAGGATGTTTATGATGCAGCTATGGCAGGCGACCGTCTCGCTAAGGATATATTCACTTTCACCGGTACTATCCTCGGTGAAGCTTTCGCCGATATGGTCGCTTTCTCAAGCCCGCAAGCTATCGTCCTCTTCGGTGGTCTCGCCAAGAGTGGCGAACTCCTCCTCAAACCCCTTAAGGAGACTTTTGAGAAGAGCGTTATGCCCGTATTCGCAGGCAAAACCAAGATCCTGATCTCCGAACTTAAGGAGAGTGATGCTGCCGTGCTCGGCGCTTCTGCACTCGGTTGGGAAGCACGCTATCGCTATGAAGCTCCCCGCGCCGAGAAAGTCGATGAAGTAGCAGAATAATTCCCTGCAATTATCATAAATCCAAATAATAGAAGGGTGTATCGGTCGACCGATACACCCTTCCGTTATTCTTAAGAACTCTTAAGAGCGCGCTCTTATAGTTGTTTCAGCTCTTTATATAGTTGATGCACAGGCAGGCCCATCACGTTGTAGAAGCTCCCCTCGATGCTTTCTACGGCGATGCATCCGATCCATTCCTGGATGCCGTAGGCTCCCGCCTTGTCGTAGGGAGAGTAGTGTTCGACATAATATCGGATATCTTCTTCACTCATCTCGGCAAATTTCACCAAGGTCGTCGTGGAGAATGTTTTGCGCCATCCCAAGGTGGTCAGACTCACTCCGGTGATTACCTTATGCACCCTCCCCGACAGTGATTTCAGTATCTCAACGGCTTCGTCATAGTTATGCGGTTTGCCGAGGATTTTATCACCGAGGATCACCAGCGTATCTGCCGTGATAACAAGATCTTTCTCCTTGAGATGAAGTTTGCGAAAGTGTTCGCTCTTCTTGACAGAGAGATAGCCGGGTATCTCATCCGCAGCCATATCTGCCGGATAAGACTCATCTATACCCTCAGCAGTAATAATCTCAAAGGGAACAGCGAGCTGAGACAAAAGCTCACGACGCCGAGGCGACTTACTCGCCAACAAAACCCGATATTCACTCAAATTATCCAACATCACATTTTCAATTTTTTAATTTCACATTTCAAAATTACTACAATTTCCATTCTATACCAAATTAAGTTGGTTGCAATATTTAGTTAGAACGCACTCTAAAATATTTTTTTGCCTTTTCGATGTCATTTCTCATAGTTTTTCGCTATATTTGTGTTTCGTATCATTTAAGGAACGCGCTCTAAAGCTAAAGCAAATTTGATATTGTTATGAGTGAGAATGTTTGTGAATCAGAGGAACGGGGTAGGAGGATAGTGCGTGTTACCCTGCTCGGGGGTGTGGTAAACGCCCTCCTGCTGGTGGCTAAATTTGTCGCCGGCATTTTAGGTCATTCCGCAGCTATGATCGCCGATGCCGTCCACTCTCTCAGTGATTTCGTCACCGACGTAATCGTTGTCGTATTCGTCAAACTAAGCAACAAACCGGCAGATGAAGATCACGCCTACGGCCATGGCAAATATGAAACCATCGCTACCTCTATCATCGGTTTGGCGCTGCTCGTAGTAGCCCTCATGCTCGCCTGGGATGGCGCAAAAAAGATTTACCTTTTTCTCTGCGGCGAACAACTTCAGTCTCCCGGCATAATAGCCTTTTATGCAGCCTTGGCTTCGATCATCGCCAAAGAGTGGGTGTTCCGAATTACTCGCAACGTTGCCCAACAGGTGGAATCCTCCGCCCTCGAAGCCAACGCCTGGCACCACCGCAGCGACGCCCTCTCTTCAATTGGTACGGCTATCGGTATCGGAGGCGCCGTATTGCTCGGCAGCAAATGGGCTGTACTCGACCCTATCGCTGCATTAGTCGTCAGCTTCTTCATCGTCAAGACTTCCCTCATGCTGATAAAGAAATCTGCCGGTGAACTCCTCGAACAACGCCTCCCTATCGACACCGAAAATCGTATCAAAGAAATCGTCTACCAAGCCCCCGACGTTACCGATATCCACCGACTTTACACTCGCCGTATCGGCAACTCCATAGCCATCGAAATGCACCTCCGTCTCCCCGGGAATATGCCCCTCGAAGAGGCTCACCATCGCGCCTCCGATATCGAACGAAACCTGCGCCAAGAGTTCGGCGCCTCTACCCATATTATGCTACACATCGAACCAATCAAGAAAAAATAAGAGCGGCAAGATCCATCATTGAAACTCACCGCTCTATTATCGTCTGACTTTTAAGGAACGCGCTCTTACGTTCTTACCAGCCGAAGGCATGCTCGTCTTTCATCCAGTCGCCATGTGCCTTCAACACTTGTTCGATGATGTCGCGTGCACACCCATAGCCCCCCGTGAAGCGTGACACATATTTCGCCGTCTCTCGAGCCTCATAGCAGGCATCGTAGGGAGCACACGGCAAACCGCAATGGCGCATACAACGCAAGTCGGGTATGTCATCTCCCATATAGATCACCTCCTCAGGCGCCAAACCATTCCGATCCATCCAATCTTTGAAAATGTCGATCTTGTGCGCCGCCCCAATATAGATATCCTTCACACCAAGGGCTTCATATCGGTATATCACCGATTTTGTCTTCCCTCCGGTGATAATCGCTATCTTATATCCCAACTTCGCCGCCAACTGCAACGCATATCCATCCTTGATATTCACCATTCTCATAGGTTCTCCTGTCTCCGACATCGGTATCGTCGATGGCGACAACACCCCATCTACATCAAAAGCAAATCCCCGGATCTTCTGAAGTTCGTAGTTTATTCCACTCATATCTTTTGTTGTCTTTCTACTTATTATACATATTAATTATCGAATCACTGATCTGTCGATAGATCGCCTGCATATCCGGATATTTCTCCAAACAGGCAAGATGCCGGTCGATCGTCGATTTGTCGTGACGCCTCGCCGGTCCCGTCTGTGCCTTCGTCGCACCGATCTCTTCACACTTGCGAAGTGTCTCCCGTATCAGTGGCATCATCAGTTGAAAGTCAATGCCCCGATCTTCAAGAAATTTCGAAGATAATGCCCATAAATGGTTGACAAAGTTACAACTGATAGCCGAGGCGACATGCAGATCGAGCCGCCGACGAGAGTCTATCCTCATCACCCGGTCGCTTATAAGTCGAGCCGCATCTTCCAGACTATCCTCCACCTCCGGCGATATCCCCTCGATGAAGAAGGGTATCTCTTCATAACTCAATTCTACATCTTTCGTGAAGGTTTGGAGCGGATAAAACACCCCAATATTGCGGTGACTACACTCCAAGATGCTCATCGGTGTTGCTCCCGACGTGTGTGCCAACACACTATCCGGCGCAATCAACGGCGAAATCTTCTCCGCAACCTCCCTGATTGCCCCATCCGAAACAGATATTAGATAAAGATCCGAATCACGCCTCAGTCCCTCTAACGAGCGACTCTGCACCAAATGTGTATCGGCAGCAGACGCTAATGCCCGCCCGAGATGTGTCCCCACATTCCCGGTGCCGATAATATCTATCTTGAGTTTGCCTTGTTCCATCTATCTTATTAACGAATATTTTGCCCCTTAAATTGTGTTATTATAATACCGGTCGAGATGGCTGAGCATCCCCATGGTGTGGCGAAGGTTGATCTCTACACATGGATGGATATTCCCCTCGTCGGTGATAAGCATGTCGATCCCTAACGGCCCATCGTAGTCGGGAGCAATCAGAACCTCGATAGCATCCCGTTGATAGTCGAGATAGTGTCGATCCCACTTGCCGCTCACTCTCCTTATCTTCTCCTCCAATTCCTCGTTGCTCCCCTCGATGTTACCTTGATATCTTCCGCGATGCGACACCCGAAAGATGGAATAACCAAGAAAAGTAGCCTTGCCGTTGGTGCACATCCACTCCGTGGCAAAATCAAGACGCCTCCGATAACCCTTCTCCATAATCACAGATCCCTGCCTACGGATTATCCCTGTCACCCAGGGCGTTATACGCTTTTCGTCGAGTCCTTCGGTGGAGAGTATACCCCTCCCCGAACTACTCCAAGGGGCTTTGAAGAATAGATAATTGTTATGACAGAATGCTTTGACACACTCTTCAGGATCGGTCATCTCTTTCGGCAATTGGATCTCCGTGTCGAGAACCGGCGACATGTGCCGCAGGAAGTCGATGGTGGTGCGGCGATGGGAGAGTTCGCGCAACCGATCGATATGCTCAATTGTGGGAAAATTGATGATGATGTCACTGTAGTCGCTCAGTTGTTGACGGATCGTGTAATTCCATCCCCAGGGTTCGGCGATGAAAACCTCGTCACCATCCAAAAGAGAATGCAAACCTTCCCGGTCGACTATAGTGAGCCCTTTGGCTTCGACTGAATCATATTCCGCTAATGATCCGAAATCGAGCCCCTGATCGAGCAGAAGGATGATATCCCCCTCCGAAGCATAGACTGCCGGGATGAGGGATAAGTTTTTACGCAATTCCACCACCTGAGACGGCGGAGTATAATACTCCCGACCGGCAGCCAAAGCATAATCGCTCTCCGGATTAAACACATGTATTTTCCTCATAGATTCCGAGTTGATGGAAAAAATAGTTGATGAGAAAAAATAGTTGATGAGAAAAAGATAATGAAGTGCAGAAAAGTAATAAATATAAAAAAGGAGGATGCACGAGGCATCCTCCTTCTATTTCTTTGCTATCACGATGTAGTGAGTAGGGTAGTTGCCCCTTAGTCTTCGATATTGTCTCTCTCCTTCAGAGGATTGGAGAAATACAACTTGTGATCGATATACTCTTGGGTCGCAATCAAAGTCGGCTTCGGAAGTTTCTCATAAAATCTTGAGACTTCAATCTGCTCTCTATTTTCAGTCACTTCCTGAAGATTCTCGCTCGGTTCCTCTTTAGCGAACTCTTTGAGCTTCTTATCAAGCTCTTTCTTCATCTCTGCCGATATTTGATTGGCTCTCTTGCCAATGATACACACTGTCTCATATACATTTCCCGTCTGTTCTGCCATGGCGATCATGTCACGGGTCACTGTTGTGATAGGAGCGTTGACCTTTTTGTAATCCATAAGATGTATGATTTGTTTTATTTTGTTCTGTTTTTTGTCAAGGTGATGTATTCGCTTTTTACATCATCACTTATAACGTATTTATTGCCGGTTTATTATATCCGAGAGCAACTTTTTTTATTTGCGAGCCTTTTTCTCTGCAATTTTGAAGATCGTCTGAGCCTCTTTGGTATATTTCGACTCCGGATAGTTGTTGATAAATGAATAATATTCATCCACAACTTCGTTATAACGATCTCCCATTTTCTCGGAGACACTATTCTTGGCTAACTGGAATTTTGACTTCAGGACAAGGAACTCAAATTCTTCGCGATACTTGGAATAGGGATAATCTTTCAGCGCATTTTGCGATGTGATGATTGCCGCTTCGTAGTTATTGCCAAGGAAGTTGCCAAGGTTGTAATAGAGCTGAGCATTCTGCAATTCTTTGAGTGTCAACTTGTCTTGCATCTCGAAGATGGCATCCTGTGCATCTTTGGCCTTCTCACTGTTGGGATATTTCTCCAAGAAGTTTTGCAACTCTTCGATAGCCTTGATGGTATATGTCTGATCCAACTGTGCGTCAGGCGATTCTTTATAGAAACCATAGCCGGAATAGAAGGATGCCAGTTCTGCATATTTCCCCTTGGGATAGCGCATGTAGTAGGTCTTGAAGAAAGTGTTGGAGTTGGTATAGTCTTGATTGTTGTAATAAGACATGGCGAGGAGGAAGAGAGCCTCTTCACCCTTGGCCGTACCGCGCAACGGGGTATATATATCATTGAGCACCGTAGAGGCTTGGAGATATTTCTTCTCGTCGTAAGCTCTCTTGGCAAATTCAAATTTATAGTCGATGTCTTTGCTTTTCATCACTTTCGTATATTCGGTGCATGATGAGAGCAATGCCAACAAGGGTATTATTAACAGAAATTTTTGCATAAAAATCTATAGTCGAATTTGGTGCATCCCATTTGTAGAATGCAATCAAGTGCAAAGTTAGCAAAAATTATCGATTTTACATTTATTTCTCACTAAAATTTGTTAACTTTGCAAAAACAATATGACCTTGAAAAGTAACAGGACAGACCATTCATATAGCTGGGGGAGTAAATTGATCGACCGCCACCCGGTGATAGCCAACATCGTGATCATACTGATTATCGCGGTGTTGGGCATATATGTGGCATATTTGGCGTCGGCGATTTTCACCAAGCATGGCCGCTCGCTGAAGGTGCCGGGAGTAGAAAATCTTACCTATACCGAGGCTATCGTTAAGCTCCATAACGCGGGGCTGAAAGTCGATATCCGCGATTCTCTCTATCGCGAGGATCTACGCCCCGGGTGCGTTATCGAGCAGTTTCCCAAAGCCAATTCGATAGTCAAGCCGGGTCGTAAGGTGTTTCTTTACATCAATTCGGTCCACCCCAAGGAGGTGATCCTCGATGATGATAATCATCCCAATGAGCTCGCCCTCAAGGGGACTTCTCCTCGTTCGGCGATGGCGAAACTCGAGGAACTCGGTTTTAAGAATATCAAGGTGGTGAAGGTGCTCGGAACTTCCGACCGCGTGGTGAAAGTCCTCGCCAACGGCCGTCCGGTCCGCAAGACCCAGAAGATACCGGTCAATTCGAGCATAGTAATAGAGGTGTCGGATGGCCGTCTATATGATCTTGAGGATTCTCTCTCGTCGCTCGAGTATATTAATATGCAGCGCGAGGAGCAGCAAAGCTCTGAGAGCTATGACGTCGGAGAGGGCGGTTATGAAGAGCCTGTCACTTCCTACGAGACGCATCCCGAGGAGGAGAGCGGCAGTGAGGAGGAAAATTCTCAATATTTCTAATTAGTCGCGGAAATTATGGTTCAGGATGATGACATTATTTCCGAGGTGGTAGATTCCGGTGCCGAATTAGACAGCGCCCTCTCCCCGACCTACGTTCTTGACGATGGGCGAGAGCTCTTCGAGCATTTCCGTTTTGTCGCCGATAAGGGTCAGCAGTTGCTCCGCGTCGATAAGTTTCTCGTCGAGAGGATGGAGAAGACTTCGCGCAATCGGATTCAGCAGGCTGCCGACGCTGAGTGCATCATCGTGAATGGACGCCCGGTCAAGTCGAGTTATAAGGTGAAACCGGGCGATGTCATAAGCATCGTGATGGATCGTCCTCGCTATGATTTCGAGATCATCGCCGAGGATATCCCCCTCGATATCGTCTATGAAGATGAATATCTGTTGGTGGTCAACAAGCCCCCGGGATTGGTGGTCCACCCCGGCCATGGCAATTATTCCGGCACTCTGGTCAATGCCTTGGCTTTTCATTTCAAGGATGATCCCGACTATGATGTCAGCGACCCGAGACTCGGGTTGGTGCATCGTATCGATAAGGATACCTCCGGTCTGCTGGTGGTGGCGAAGACTCCCGAGGCGAAGACTTGTCTCGGCAAGCAGTTCTTCGACAAGACCACGCGCCGAGAGTATGTGGCACTCGTTTGGGGCGATTTCCCTGAGGATTCCGGCACTATCGTCGGAAATATCGGTAGAAATCCCCGCAATAAGTTGCAGATGGCAGTGTTCGAAGACCCCGACCAAGGGAAACATGCCGTGACCCACTATCAAGTGCTCGAGCGTTTCGGCTATGTCACCATGGTGAAGTGTGTGCTCGAAACGGGTAGAACCCACCAGATTCGTGTCCACATGCTCTATAAGGGGCACCCTCTATTCAATGACGAAAGGTATGGCGGAGACCGTATCCTCAAGGGGAATACGAGCTCTTCATACAAGAAGTTTGTCGAAAATTGCTTTTCTATATGTCCGCGTCAGGCTCTCCATGCACGCACCCTCGGGTTTGTGCATCCTGCCACGGGCGAAAATATGTTTTTCGAATCGCAGATTCCCGCTGATATGTCAGCCCTCTTCGACAAGTGGAGAAAGTATATCCCATCTGTCGGCAGGTCCGAATCCGATTCTATTTGATAAGACAGGATTATTATGAGTTTATCTGAGATAGATTTCAGTGAGATTGCTCCTTACGACGATTCGGTGTTCAAGGAGAAGATGGCAAATCTTGTAAAAGACCCCGGCTTTTTACATGCCGTTTACTATACCATGCCCAAGGATGATGTGCCGGCTCTGATTGAAGATCTTCTGAAGATCGACAATAAGTATGATTTTCAGAATCAGATTATGTGTCCATTCCTCGAGATGCTCGCCAAGACCACTACTTCCGGCATCAGCCTCGGTGGTATAAAGTTCTACAATCCGGCTATAAATAATGTGTATATCACCAACCACCGCGACATCGTGCTCGATGCCTCTTTTCTCAATTTGGCATTGATGCGCCAGGGTATCCCCTCGTCGGAGGTGGCTATCGGCAATAACCTCTTGATCTTCGATTGGATCAATGACCTGGTGAGACTCAATAAGTCTTTCATCGTGAAGCGCAACACCGGTCTGCGCGAGGGACTTCTCGCCGCCAAGCAACTCAGCGCATATATCCACCATGCCATCCTCGATAAGAAGGAGTCGGTATGGATCGCCCAGCGTGAGGGTAGGGCTAAGGATAGTTCCGACCATACACAGGAGTCGCTCATCAAGATGCTCGCCATCTCCGGCGAAGGCTCTTTCATCGACCGCCTTAAGGAAATCAACCTTATGCCGGTGTCGATCTCTTACGAGTTCGATCCCAACGACTATCTCAAGGCTCGCGAGTTCCTGATGAAACGTCGTGACCCGGGTTTCAAAAAGTCGCAGCATGACGACCTCTTCAGTATGGAAACAGGCCTCCTCCAGTTTAAGGGAAAAATTCATTTCCAACTCACCCCTCGCATCAACACCAAACTCGACCAACTCGGAGATTTCCCCGATAATAATACTGCTGCAAGATATGTCGGTTGCCTTATCGACCAGGCTATCCACCGCAGTTATGAGATCTTCCCGATTAATTATATCGCTCACGATATGCTTCATAATCAGAAGCGATTCGCCGGGAAGTATACCGAGGAGCAACGTCGCGATGTCATCGATTATCTCAACGCCCAACTCGACAAGGTCGAACTCGATAATATCACCAAGGAGGAACATGACTATATGCTCGAGATGATGCTTATCATGTATTCCAATCCTCTGAAGAATAAACTGAAGACCCTCCTCGGCGGTATGGAGTAATGGCGGTATGGAGTAATGTAGCCGATATAGACCTCCCTGAATTGTGTAATTGAAACATGAGAGTTGAGTTATCTTTTATTTTGGCGGCTGTAACTGTTTTGCTCGTCGTTGACAGCACGATCTTCTATACCCTCTATCATTTCGTGGGACGGAAGTGGCGCAAACCTGCTCTTTGGTCGCATTTCCTGCTGATGACTATATGCCTTGCTATCATGGCGGCTGTCTTGATCCTCCCCAAGCGGAGTCAGGATCATTCGCTCCAAGCGCCGATGTGGTTGCTATATACTTTCATGTCGATATATATCCCCAAGATATTTTATATCATTGTATCATTCGTCGGTGCCGGCATCAGCAGGATTATAGCATTATGTCGCCGAGTTAGTCATTCTTCTTATCGATATCCGGTGGTTATCGCCTTGGCCACGGCTCTCTTCACTTTCGGCGTAATGTGGTGGGGCATTATCTCTACACGCCATGATATCGTAGTGAATCATGTCACTATCAATTCTCCCAAGATGCCCAAGTCGTTCGAGGGTTTCCGCATCCTCCAATTCAGCGATGCCCATGTCGGAACGTGGGGCAATGACACCACCTTTGTTTCTCACCTGGTCGATGAAATCAATGCTCAAGATGTGGATCTTATACTCTTTACAGGTGATATCGTCAACCGTTGCTCGAAGGAACTCGACCCCTTCTTGCCGGTGTTTGCACGCCTTCATGCCCCTCATGGCGTATATGCTGTCTTGGGCAACCATGACTATGGCGGCTATATGGATTGGGAACATCCCGGCGATGCCAATAAAGATGTGGATCGTCTCAAGAAGATGATGAAGAGCATCAACTGGACTGTGATGTGCAACACCACAGAGTTTGTCAAGGTCGACAATGATTCGATCGTATTGATAGGTGTGGAGAACTGGGGTGAACCACCCTTCAAGCAGTTGGGTGATCTCGGCAAGTCATATCCTGATGATCCGAAAAATTTTCGTGGCCTTAATGATGATATGTTTAAGATATTGTTGACCCACAATCCGATGCATTGGAGTAGTGTGGCTGTAGATATCAGCAACATCGATCTCTCCTTGGCGGGGCATACCCATGCCATGCAGATGATGCTCAAGGTGGGAAGTTGGCAATGGTCGCCAAGCAAGTTTCGCTATGAGCAGTGGGCAGGACTCTATGAGACTAAAGCCAAGGATGGCACGAATATGAGCCTTTATGTCAATATCGGATGCGGTGAGGTCGGTTTCCCGGCTCGTATCCTTGCCGCCAAACCGGAATTGACCATCTTTACGCTCACCAATTCCATACCGATGAAAGCAAAATGATCTTGTTGCAGGATTATGAATAGTGTTGTCTTATCTGTCGGGTCTAATGTGGGATATGAAGAGGTGAAGTCTGCCTTGGGATGGCTCTCGCATGAATTAGAAGAGTATCAAGCCTCTACATTATATCGTACGCCTGCTTTGCATGGTGTCGGCAGTCCCTACGTCAATGCCGTAGTAATCGGTAAAATCAGTGAAACTTGCGATGAGTTCAATAATCATCTTAAAGAATATGAACTCGCCAATGGCAGGGATGCCGCTGCACGCGCCGCCGGGGTAGTGCCCATCGACATAGATATAGTGATGGTCGATGACGATGTGGTCCGTCCCAGAGACTATTCTCACTCTTTCTTCCAAATAGGCTATACTCAGCTCGTCAAGAAGTAACTGTCTTAGAATTTTCTGGCTTTCTGATAGAGGAAGAACCCGATGGCGAGGTATACGAAATTGGGTATCCACATTGCCACCCAGGGTGAGGTCATGCCTGAGAGGGCAAACTGGCTTGTTACCGTCGAGAAGAGAATATAACTGAAACTGAGCAACAGACCGATACCGATGTTCAGACCCATGCCACCCTTCGATTTGCGTGCCGATAGCGACACACCGATGAGTGTAAGGATAAAGGCTGCCGCCGTAGTGGCATAGCGACGCTCTTTCTCTATCTCGAAACTCTTGATATTCGCCACACCTCGATTACGTTGCTTTTCGATATATTCCGACAGCTGAGGCGTGGTCAGTGTCTCCTGATCGCCCGACGAGATCAGAAGGTCGCGAGGTTCGATGGTGATGATCGTGTCGAGGCGAGTGCCGCGTGAGATCTTCTCTTTCATGCCGTCGAAGTCTCGGATGGTGTAATTATTTACCGTCCAGTGATACATCTTGGTAGTGTCGTAATTTGCTGTCTGCGCCGTGAGTCGCGACACGAGCTCTTTCCCTTCAAACTTATCCAAGGAGAAGCGATAACCCGTCTTAGAGGAGTTCTCAAAGCGCCCGATATACACCACTTCTCCCGGTGCTGCCATCAGCTGGATATCCAAGCCGGTGGTCACCTTCTTGTTCTTCACATATTTGTTGGTATATTCGATACGCTTCACGTTCGTCGGGGGTATTAGATAGTTGCTAAGTACGAAGGTAAGCGCTGCTATCACAGCAGCTCCGATCATATAGGGTCGCATCAACCTGTTGAAGCTCACACCACTCGAGAGGATGGCTATAATCTCAGAGTTGCCCGCCAATTTGGTGGTGAAGAAGATCACCGAGATGAAGGTGAAGAGGGGCGCCAATTGGTTGGCAAAGTAGGGAAGGAAGGACATAAAGTAGTCGAAGATAGTCTCCTTGAGGGGGGCGCTGAGGAAGGCATCCAACTTCTCGGTAACGTCAAACATGGAAGCCACCGCCAAGATCAGCATCGTGGCGAAAAAGTATGTGCCCAAGAACTTCTTGAGGATAAATATGTCGAGTGTCTTCAGACCGATCGATCGGTAGGAGAAATGAAGAGACTTCCGCGAGATGCCCCTCAGTTTGATATGCTTGAGACGTCTGCGGCGAACCACTCGCAGTATACGCATCATGCGGCTCTCCTTAACCCGTTCTGTTATTTTCCGAAGCTTCCCTTTCATCTTTTAAATCAAAATAATTTCCCCGATAAAAATTCCTAATTCCTATCTCCTAATTCCTAATTATCTCAAAGTCTTCGAGTCACATTGACCACCATCTCCTCTTTCCAGGCCTTGAAATCGCCGGCGAGGATATGATTGCGAGCCTCGGTCACGAGCCAGAGGTAGAAGGCAAGATTATGGATAGAGGCGATCTGCATGCCCAAGATCTCATGGCTCACAAAGAGATGGCGCAGATAGGCGCGGGAATACTCATGGTCCACAATCGATGGCCCACCCTCGTCAAGGGGTGAGAAGTCGTCTGCCCATTTCTTATTCTTCAGGTTGATGATGCCATGGCGAGTGAAGATCATGCCATTTCTGCCATTGCGCGTAGGCATCACACAGTCCATCATATCCACGCCACGATCTATCGCCTCAAGGATATTTGCCGGCGTACCCACACCCATCAGATAGCGAGGCTTATCGGTCGGTAATATCTCGTTGACGATTTCAATCATCTCATACATCTTCTCGGTAGGTTCGCCGACTGCCAAGCCTCCGATGGCGTTGCCGTCGGCACCGAGGTCTGCGATAAACTTAGCCGACTCCCGACGCAGATCGGGATAGACACATCCCTGCACTATCGGGAAATATGCCTGGCGATAGCCATAGAGCCCCTCTGTCTCTTGATAGCGCTTCCATCCACGTTTCAGCCATCTCAGGGTCAGTCCAAGAGAGTTCTTGGCATAGTCATAGTCTGCCGTGCCGGGAGGACATTCGTCGAGTGCCATCATGATGTCTGCACCGATCACTCGCTCGATATCCACCACACCCTCCGGCGTGAAGAGATGCTTGCTCCCATCTATATGACTGCGAAACCATGCCCCCTCTTCATGAAGTTTGCGGTTCGATGCCAAGGAGAAGACCTGGAAACCTCCCGAGTCGGTGAGGATCGGTCGATCCCAACTGTTGAACTTGTGGAGCCCTCCCGCCTTGTGTAGTATTTCCAAGCCGGGACGCAGGTAGAGATGATAGGTATTGCCAAGGATAATCTTGGCGTTGATATCGTCGCGAAGTTCATGAGCATGCACTGCCTTGACACTCCCCACTGTGCCCACAGGCATAAAGATTGGGGTCGGTATCTCGCCATGATCTGTGGTGATCAATCCGGCGCGTGCATTGCTGTCGCTTATCGTTTTTTCTAATCTGAAATCCATGGTTGTGATGATAAGTGTTAGTCCATTCGCTCCTTGCGCGATGCGTCAAGGCGTAGTAAAATAAAGAGTAATATTGTAAATCCCCAGAGCGATGACCCCCCGTAACTGAAGAAGGGTAGTGGTATACCGATCACGGGACATAGCCCGATCACCATCCCGATGTTGATGCATAGGTGGAAGATCAAGATTGATATCACACAGTATGCATACACGCGCTCGAAGATGGTGCGCTGTCGCTCAGCGATGTGGATAAGTCGCAAGATAAGGGTCAGGAAGAGTATCAGCACTGTCGTCGTGCCGATAAAACCCTGCTCTTCACCTATCGTGCAGAAGATGAAGTCGGTATGCTGTTCGGGCACATATTTCAACTTCGTCTGCGTACCATTCAGGAACCCCTTGCCCGTGATCCCTCCCGACCCGATCGCTATCTTCGACTGATTGACGTTATAGCCCGCCCCCTGAAGATTCTCTTCGATGCCGAGTGCCACCTTGATTCGCATCTGCTGGTGTGGCTCCAACACATTGCTGAATACATAGTTCACCGAGAAGAGAAACACCACCGATACTAATGCAAAACCAATGGTGATCAGGAATTTGCGTATTCGATGACGGAACATCGCTATCGCCGTATAGATAATGGCTGCCGCGATGATGATGATGAAGTAGAGTAGCCCATTTACAGGCACATGGCAGAGCGATAATATCGTTACCACCAATCCCGAGCCGACAAAGCCATAGATCACATTGCGTGCGATGATGATATCCTTGCAGTAGAAGAGCAACATCAGCGAGAACACCAACATGATTAGTATGAACACGGTAAACTCTCCCGAAGGCATACCCAAAATCAGGGGGTCGGCAAATTTGATTGCCACCACGAAATAGGAAATGGCACAGAGCACCGAGAAGAGCACCAAGCCGCTCATACCCTCGCGATAGAGCACGAAGATAAAGGAGATATAGACCAACGCACTTCCCGTCTCTTTCTGCATCAAGATGAAGATGATAGGCAGGAAGATGATGATAAGTGCTCGGAAGTAGTTGCTGATCTTGGCATTGAGCCGGAAATTGTAGGAGTCAAAGAGCTTGGCAAGTGCCAACGCGGTGGCAAATTTGCCGAACTCGGCAGGTTGTAAACTCATCGACCCGATCTTGATCCATGAGTGCGACCCCTTGATGTCGGGGGCTATGAAGATCGTTATGAGCAATATTATCAACACTCCAATATATATCGGATAGGCGTAGGTCTTATAGATGCGATAATCGGTGATCATGATCACGCACCCTATCACGAGCGAAAGACCTATCCAGAGGATTTGCTTGCCCGAGAACTCCCGGAGGTCGAAGAGACTGGCGTTGTCGAAGTCATAGCTCGCAGCATAGATGCTCACGGCTCCGTAGGCCACGAGTATCATATAGAGTATGATCGTTATCCAATCTATCGATTTGAATGCCGATATGCTTGAATCAGTGTTTCTTGACGCCACTTGATACTATTGTATTTGAGTTCAACATTCTTTCTTCCAACCCCTTGCGCGAGTCGCGGATTTTTCCGGTGAGATACTTCTCCATCATCAGCGAACCGATAGGCACGCCGTAAGTGGCACCGAAACCGGCATTCTCCACATATACGGCGATCGCTATCTTCGGATTGTGGTAAGGGGCGAAGCCCATAAAAGCCGAGTGGTCGCGACCATGCGGGTTCTGTGCCGTACCGGTCTTGCCACACACCTCGATGTCGGGAAGATTCGCCGTGCGACATGTTCCCCCGGTCACTGCCATGCGCATACCCTCTGCCACCTGCTCGTAATATTGCTTCTTGATCGAGGGAATACGCTTCTTGCGATATTTCTCATCGATCACACTATCCTCGATCTCTTTCACCACATGGGGAGTGATGAACCATCCTCGGTTGGCAATCGTGGCACAGAGGTTGGCGATCTGTAGGGGAGTGGCAAGCACCTCCCCCTGGCCTATCGAGATCGATATCACCGAGTTGGCGGTCCAGTTGGCACCGCGGAAGGACTTGCTGTAAAATTCATTGTTGGGGATAAAACCGCGGCTCTCGAAGGGAAGATCGACTCCCAATTTGTAGCCATAGCCCATCTCCACCATATAGTTTTTCCATTTCTCGAATTGATCAGCCACCTTCGTGCCTCGCTTGTCGATCATATTCTTGAATCCCCAGCAGAAGTAGGCATTACATGAGGTCTGTATGGCAGGCTTCAAGGCAATCGGGGAGGCGTGACCGTGACAACCGACACGAAGTCCATTCACATATCCCCGATGGCAGGGATATGATGTGGAGGGTGTTATCACCCCCTCTTGCAGGAAGATAAGTCCCTGCGAGGGCTTGAATGTCGATCCGGGTGGGTATGCACCCTGTATCGCCCGGTCGTAAAGCGGCTTGTAGGGATCTTTCACTAATGTGGCATAGTTGTTACCCCTCTCTCGACCCACCAATATTGACGGGTCATAGTTGGGCGAGGTAACCAGAGCAAGAATCTCTCCGGTGGAGGGCTCGATTGCCACGATCGCTCCGATCTTGTTCTTCATCAACTGTTCTCCATATTCCTGGAGTTCGATGTCGATAGAGAGCTTCAGGTTGTGTCCCGACACGGGAGCCTGATCGTGGATGCCATTCTCATACTTACCCTTGATGCGCCCATGGGCATCTTTCATCAATATCTCGACACCCTTGCGGCCGCGAAGTGCCACCTCATAACTCTTCTCGATGCCCAAGTCGCCGGTGTAGTCGCCGCGTCGATAGTAGCGGTCGCGCTCCATATCCTCCGACGATACTTCACGGATGTTTCCCAAGATGTTCGCGCCGCAGTGATAGTTATACTCCCTTACCGTTCGTTTCTGGATGAAGAATCCGGGTAGAAGATAGAGCTTCTCCTGAAGCCTCCCATAGTCTTCTTGCGAGAGATGGGAGATGAGTTTCTGGGGTGTATATGCCGAATAGCCCGGATTCTTGTGGGTGTCTTTCATATCACTCCATTTCTCTAAGAGTTGCTCTTTGGTGATGCTCAAGGCGTTGCAGAGCATCATCGTGTCAAATTCCGCTACATCTTTCGGGATAAGCATCACATCGTAGGCCGGCTTGTTAAACACCACCAGTCGGTCGTTGCGATCATACACCAAGCCACGCGCCGGATAGATGACACGTCGCAAGAAGGCATTGCTGTCGGCACTCTCCTTATACTTGTCGTCGCCGATCTGCAAACCGAAAAGTCGTATGATGTAGATGATCACTATCAAAGTGATGAATCCACCGATCACATACTTCCGCTTCTCTAATTTATAATCTTTTCTCACGTCGTGTTATGATTAGACTATCTATTCCGAGTATCAGGATGAAGGTGAAGAGACTGCTGCAGATTGTCATCAAGGCTATCTCTTTGAAGTCGGCAAAGTTGAAGTATTCCAACACGAAGGTCAATAGCGTATAGATCATCGACATCGTGAAGAGATATTTCCCATACACCGCAAAACCAAGTGTCGAGAGGCATGGCACGATATTTTTCGTGCTGTCGTCACGGGCTATATAGGCATACAATACCGGTCGCTTCACCATTGCCAAGATCGTGCAGGAGATCGTGTTAACTCCGGCTGTGTCGGAAAATATGTCGATCACCAAGCCCAACAGAAAGGCAAAGGTCAGCAGCCAGTTGGTGTGTAGACTCATCGGCAATCGGATTATGGTGTAGATAAACACATAACCCATCGCCACGCTGAAGAGCATGATGTTGTTGAAGATCAATACTTGCAACAATACCATAACAATCATTACGACAAAATTGTTGAGCAATGTCTTATCCATTTCTATCTTATCTTTTTTATCGTAATCAGGTTAGTCTATTTTATCGTAGTTTGCCAAGGAGTCAATCTCCGATTTGTAAATATCGCGTATCACTCTCACGGCGCTGAGGGCCTTGAAGTCGGATGCCAATTTCAGCTTGAGTGTGAAGAAACTTTCATCCTCGCCTCTGACTCGACCCACTATCGTGCCCACCGGTATTCCCTCGGGGAAGGTAGTGGAGTAGCCGCTGGTCACGATCGTGTCGCCGATCTGATATTTGGCATGTCGAGGCACTTCCTCTACATATCCTATCGTCGAGTTGCCCCCCTTCCAGGTCATCGAGCCCACAAATCCTGTTCCTTTGATCTTGACCGAGAATTTTTGCGTCTCGTTCAGCAGTGAGATCACTCGCGAGATATGGTCGCCGGTTACATTGACGATACCCACCACGCCATTCTGGTCGACTACTCCCATGCCTTCCTTGATCCCGTCGAGGCTTCCGCGGTTGATGGTGAAGTAGTTCTTCGCATGGCGGGTATTGTTGTTGATCACCGTGGCGGAGATATAGCCGAAACGCTCTTGTTTCTGCTCTTTGGAGAGGAGGGTGTCGAGGTGTAGCGTCTGCATCTCCGTGATCTGACTCTTCAGATTCAGCACCTGATTTTGCAGGTCAGCATTAGTGGCTTGCAGACTCTCGTTGATCGTCTTGAGGTGGAAGTAGCCTGTCACTTGCGACCATACGCTATATATACTCCCGGTCACCTGATTGGCGGAGGTAAGATACACCGACTGCTGATAGACATTATTATCTACCAGCAGTTTGCAGCCTATCACCATGTATATGGTGAATAAAAACCACTTCGAATATCTTATGATAAAGTCAAGTATATTTCTCATTGATTGTTGTAGAGCGCGTTCCTTAACACAACATATCTGTATGGACCTTTTTATCCATACAGATATGAGAGAATTCTTTCGGTTTATGGGGATCTTATCGGATCAAGAAGGAGAACCGGTTGATGTTCTTCAGAGCCACACCGGTGCCTTTGGCTACAGCGTGTAGTGGATCTTCGGCGATCTTGAACTCGATGCGAATCTTGTCGGTGAGACGCTTGGCAAGACCGCGAAGCAACGCACCGCCACCTGCCAGGTAGATACCATTGCGCACGATATCGGCGTAAAGCTCAGGGGGTGTCTGTTCCAACGCTGCCAAGATGGCATTCTCCATCTTGATGATGGTCTTATCGATGCAGTGTGAGATTTCTTCGTAGGTCACGGGGATCTCCATCGGCAGGGAGGTCATCTTGTTGGGGCCGCATACGATATAGGGCTCCGGTGCATCCTCCAATTCGGGAAGTGCCGAACCGACATTGATCTTGATCTGCTCTGCCATGGTGGTACCCACTTTCAGATTGTGTACGCGACCCATGTGCTCTTGGATATCGGCTGTCAGGTCGTTGCCTGCGATGCGGATACTCTTGTTGCTGACGATGCCGCCGAGTGAGATCACGGCGATCTCTGTCGAACCGCCACCTATATCCACGATCATGTTGCCATCGGGGGCTTCGACGTCGAGACCGATACCGAGGGCTGCCGCCATAGGCTCGTAGATCATGTAGACGTCACGACCGCCGGCATGTTCGCTCGAGTCGCGTACCGCACGAATCTCTACCTCGGTCGAACCGGAGGGAATACACACCACCATGCGGAGCGAGGGGGAGAACCAACGACGCTTCGAACTTACCATCTTTACCATGCCGCGGATCATCTGCTCTGCGGCGTTGAAGTCGGCTATTACGCCGTCGCGCAACGGACGAATGGTCCGGATGCCGGGAGGCTCCTTGCCTTCCATCTGATGGGCTGCTGTGCCGACCGCTAATAACTTGTCGGTCTTGTTCTCGATAGCTACTACACTCGGCTCATCTACCACAATCTTATCATTATGGATGATGATGGAATTGGCTGTGCCAAGGTCCATCGCTATTTCCTGAGTAAATGAAAAAAATCCCATTGTTCTTTTTTCTGCTTTTGTTGTTCAAATTTGTTCTTTTAGGGACTCTGTTACAGGGTTGTTGTTTTATTACCAAAATCCGTGTGCAAAATTAATAATTTTTTCCAATTTCCACAATATATAACCCCCACCTTTTTTCAACATTCTTATAAATTTTATACAATTACTTACTCAGTTTATGTTTTGTCTATTCCGGGTGTTTAGGATCGCGCTCTTATGCGGTTTTTATAACTTTTGTTTGATGCTTTCGTTTTTTTTGACTATCTTTGTTGTAGATTTGGTCGATGTCTTTGGCCTCGGAGTGCCATTTTTCTTTCTATTTGACTCTTTGTTGCGTCGATGTCCGCCATTTCTTTCTCTCCTAATGAACTTTGCTTATTTCCCTTAAATTCTTTTGATTTATGTCATCTCTACATATACCGGCAAAACTCTTGCTCGGCACCTCACTCCTCCTCTACTCCCTCTTAGATCCCCTCTCTTCTTTCGCCTCCGCAGATAAGGTGGAGGCACTAATAAGCCGATTTGAGAAGAGCTCCGATAAGGTCAAAATCACCAACGACCTCTTCGACCAACTCCGCGAGGAGGGCCTCATCGATGATAATACCCGCTTCAAACCCAATACACCTATCGACTCTGTCCGCCAGCAGTTCTATTACTGGACCGGCGAGTGGTATTGCGAGCAACAAAACTATCAACTCTCCAAAGATTATGGCCTGAAAGCTTTACCCCTATATAAGGGTGCAAGCATCGCCAAGTCCGACTGTCTTAACCTCCTCGGTGTGGTCTGTGTCCGTATGGGCGACTTCGCTTCCGGCATCACATATACCAAGCAGTGTCTCGACATCACTCGCAAGAGTGGCAACGACAAACTGATCGCCGCCACCTATAGCACCCTTGCCGGTACTTATATCGCTGCCAACGACCCCGAAGCGGCAATAAAATATACACTCGAGGGACTTACATACGCCGATAAAGTAGAGGATACTACATACAAGGGTATATTGATGGGTATGGCATCGGAGGCCTACAACAAGACCGGCAATCATGCCAAAGCCCTGGAATATGCCGAAGAGGGGTATAAAGTCGACTCCATCGGTGGCAGGAAGAAGAGAATGGCTATCCGCCTCTCTCAGAAAGCTAACGCCCTTATCGGGCTCGAGCGATATGCCGAGGCGGCAGCAACTTTCCGTCAGGCTATACCCATCCTCAAGGAGGTGGGAAACTTCCATTCCCTTGCTATCGACTATAACCAACTCGGTTTTGCGCTACTCAAAATGAAGCGTAATTCGGAGGCTATCAACTATTTCCGAGAGGCTGATCGTCTTTTGGACGAAATGGGCGACCTCTACAATCAGCTCCACTCCAAACGAGGACTCTGCGAAAGTTATTGGACTGTCAATCAGGATAGTGCATACGCCGCCATGACCGATTTCAACCGGCTCAAAGATTCCCTCTACAGCCAGGCATCTGCCGATGCTTTGGCTCGATATAAAGTCGAGTTCGACACCGATCGACTCCAAGAGGAGATGGAACATCATAAGAGTCGAAACATCGTCTGGATTTCTGTCGGAGTGGTTTTGCTCCTATTTATTATAGCGGTGTTGATATTCCATCGTTGGCGTGAGATCCAATATCGCAAGGAAATGCAGTCGCTTGTCGCTAAGATCTATGAATATCAGCAGCAGAATAGGGTTGAGGAAACATCTGAAGTCACCGACTTGGAACGCCGTGTCATCGAGGCTGTCAATGAGGGTATGTCCTCAGGAAAGTTTAGCGTCGCTGATATAGCCCTCCGCCTCAATATGGGTGAACAGACATTCCGCCGTCGATTCGTAGATGCCACCGGCAAATTGCCCAAGGCTTTCATCACCTCTATCCAGATGAGCAAGGCTGTAACACTCCTCAAAGATTGCCCCGATATGTCGATCGCAGAAGTCGCTCGCGAGTGTGGCTTCGACGAACTGAGTGCACTATCTCGTACCTTCAAAAAGTCCTTCGGTTGCTCTCCGACCGAGTATCGTGCCAAGTTGGGCTAATGTACCATATATGGCTTATGAGTTTATTAGGCTCTTTGGGCTAAAAATCACTGATTTTCATCACATTGATAGTTTTTGTCAAATCTTTGTAAATTTTTATCAAGCAATATAGCACCTTTTTTGCCTAAGTTTGCATTGAAATTACCTGCCTCTTTTCGCTATGCTCTTTTGAGCCTTGGCGTATGTCGAAAGTTGTGCCGGTATAGTCGTTACTTTTGAGGCCTCTGTCGAGACCTCCTGATATGAGATTTCAATGGGAACTAAAGGTGATTTTTTCAGAATTTCTCCCTTTATCGCTCTTCAGGTTTTCCTCCTCTTCGTAGTTGTACAGGCTTGTGGCGGAAAACAAACATTGAGCGATGATGCTATTCGTGCCACCGACAGTATCGTAAAGGCCAACGAAGAGAATGTCGATGCCCTCCGCAGTCTTATCGCCGATTTTGCCGCTAAGGATAATGTCTATGGCGAGGTGATCTGCTATAAGGCTCTCGGCCGCCTTTTCCGCGAGCAGAGCAATTTCATCGAGTCTATCAATATCCACAAGAAGGGTCTCGACAAGGCTATAGATCTCAAAGACACCATCCAGATAATCCAAGCCCTCAACAATATTGCCACCAATTATCGTCGCATGGGTATACTCGATGAGGCTGCCGTCTATCATTATCGTGCCTTGGAGTATTGCAACGCCTATAGCGACAAGACCGGCGATGTGTCTCGCAAGAATCGTGTGGTAAGCCTCAATGGTGTCGGCAATATCTACATGACGATGGAAAATTATGATAAGGCCGATAGCGTATTGCGTCAGGCTCTTGCCGGCGAGAAGGCTCTTGGCAGTGCCTTAGGCCAAGCCATCAATTATGCCAACCTCGGTGCCATCTTCGAGTCGAAGGAGATGACCGACTCTGCACAGCGCTATTATGAACTCTCAATGCATTACAACAAGGAGGCAAATTCCGATCTCGGCATCGCACTTTGTCACTCCCATTTCGGCCGCCTACACGAGAAACGAGGGAACCTCGATGGTGCCATCGCGGAGTATAAGAGTGCTTACGATATTATGTCTAATAGTAAGGATGTGTGGCATTGGCTCGAGGCTTGCCTCGCCCTGGCAAGAGCATATATCGATAAGAACGACCTTACCACCGCTTCTCAATATCTTTCCAAGGCCACCGAGTCTGCTCGCGAGATTCACTCTCTCGAACATCTCGCCGAGGCTTATCGCCTGAGATATCTTATCAGCAACCAACAAGGTGACCTTAAGGGGGCACTCGATTGCTATATCCTCAGCCAGAAGTATAACGATAGTATCTCGAGTGAGAAGAATCTGGTACAAATGCAGAATGCACGCATCAATTATGAACGCGAACTCAAGAAGACTGAAATTTCTCAGATCCAACAAGCATATCAAAATGAGCGTAGCCTTCGCCGCACTATTCTGATCGGTTCGATAGTCTTCGTAATTATCGCCATTTTGGTGATAATCCTCTTGATCAATGTGATACGCCTTCGCAACCAGAAGAGTCGCATCATACGCCGTACGGATCAGATGAGGGCTTCATTCTTTACCAATATTACCCATGAGTTCCGTACTCCCCTCACTGTGATCCAGGCTGCCGCACGGGAGTTGGCAGACAATTCCGAAGAGGATAGCATGACCTACAACAATGCCGTAGATATCCTTCGCAATGAGTCGCGCCTCTTGAATCTGATCAACCAAATTTTGGATATGGCGAAGATGGATGCCACCGACACTACACCCTTGCAGTGGCGTCATGGCGATGTCGTGGAGTTTGTCAATATCCTCTGCGATGGCCTTCGTCATTATGGTGCCGACAGGAATGTCAGTGTGATCTGTGTCTCTCTCAAGGAAAAGATCGAAGCCGATTTTATCCCCGACTATATGCAGAAGATTGTCTGCAATCTGGTCTCTAATGCCATTAAGTTCTCCAAGCCCGACAGTTCGGTATATCTTCTTCTTCGCACCATTGGAAGTGATCTTCAGATCGTGGTGTGTGATTTCGGCATCGGCATCAGTGATGAGGAAATGCAAAATATCTTTACCCCCTTCTATCAGGTGGAGGGTGTCAATGCCAATATCGGTAGCGGTGTCGGCCTGTCGGTGGTGAAGTTGGCCGTCGAGAAGATGAATGGCTCTATCGATGTACATTCTGCACGCGATGAGGGTGCTGTGTTCGTGGTCACTATACCTCTGGCTTGTAATGATACTTCAGCCGATCCGCTCAATATCTCCGAGTATTTCAAGTCATATCTTCACAAGCATGGTAGCGCTCCGACCCTCCCGAATCAGAAGAGTGAGGATGAGATTCTTGCCGATGAAGATGCCACCTGCGTCCTGATCGTGGAGGATACTCCCGAAGTGGCTCACTATATGATGCGTCAGCTCAATCGTGATTATAAGTATCAGTTTGCCACCAACGGCAAGGAGGGTTTTGAGTTAGCGATGAAGCTGGTGCCCGATATCATCATCACCGATATCATGATGCCGGTGATGGATGGTTTCGAACTTTGCAAGCAGATCCGCGAGTCGGAACTGCTGAGCCATGTGCCTATCATTATGGTTACTGCCAAAGCCACTCACGAGGATCGCATCAAAGGCCTTAGTCTCGGGGCGGATGCATATATCGAAAAACCCTTCCACGCCGATGAACTAAACGTGAGAGTAGAAAAATTATTGGAACAACGTAAGATGTTACAAATGAAGTATCTATCTTCTGAGCCTGAAGAAAATATTAACGATGAGGAGATGCCATCCATCACTGCCAATGACAAGATGTTCCTGACCAAAGTTACTGATGCCGTAACTGAGCAGATCACCAATGGCAGAGTCGATTATGCCCTCTTGGCATCTACCCTCTGTCTCTCGAGGGCGCAACTCAATCGCAAGCTTAAGGCGATCACCGGTGAGACTACCACCGAATATATCCTAAAGATCAAGATCTCTCTCGCCAAGCATCTGTTAGACAGCACCGACAAGTCAATCTTCGAAATTGCTATGGACTGTGGCATGGACTCTGACAGCTATTTCTGCACCCTCTTCAAGAAGTCAACCGGAGTAACCCCCCTCCAATATCGCAACAGAGTAAAGCAAGAAGCCTGAATCCCCATTACATGACTGCTTGAGCCCGATTGTTATTACTAATAGGCTTATGTCGTCTTCTTGACTGAATTCATAAGCCGCTCGCCATAACCTTTTCGTGTAATTACCGTATATGCCATGTGTCAACAACGTGAATATAAAAAATTGTCAAATCATCCCCATCTTGTCTCTATTTTTAAATATTTTGTTTCTAGTTTAAAACCCTATCCGATGAAATCTCCATACTTTTGTAATTAAATATAGCGCTAAAAAATATTATAAATATATGCAAAAAATATTGTCTCTTTATATGCTCGTCTTTGGTATGTTGTTACCATTCTCTTGCTCTGGTGCCAATATTAGTAGTGGTAACGCCTCCAAGAGTCAAGGCTCCGCCAAGATTGTGCCGCGTAGTGACGTCGATATCCTGAAAGATTATAACTGGACTGACGGTAGCGTGATATATAGATTCAAAACATCAGAAACACCCCATGTTGCTACACATCCATTAGAAAATAAAGAGAAGTTCGACCGCTATCTTTTCACAGGAGGAACTCTCCATGAAGGTGGATATGATCTATGTCTTGATCATTATAAAGGGGATATGTGGGTATCTTCGGATCCCGGTGATGGAAATTATTATTCGTTGCGAGGATGCGATGTGAAGTTCTCCGCCGGTCGTGATGCTTTGCTGTTCTATGATGCAATGGAGGGTAATCTAATAGAAACTCTCGTTGTTATCGATGGTTCAGATGTCGATAAGGATAATAATAAAAAGTACCTCGAACAGGATCTCGTATGCTACCTTTTGGGTGGAACATACAAAACTCGTGAGGGTAAAACCGTAGAATTCCTTGCCGATAAGATGAAGACTCATGGCACACTCTTCGGCGAAACCGATATCCGTATCGGTTATTCATACGATATGCCGATGCCGGTATTGATCATCGGTGGCAAGTATTTCTATATCGAGAAGGTGCTGGGTGCTATCAACCTGATTGGTATGGACTTTGAATCTGCTGACGATTGCTGCGGCAATCTCCGCTCAGGCGAGTCTTACGACCTGCTGAGGACAGATGAAGATTTCTGGCCCGACCTCACCAAGAAGATCCTCACTAAGACAGAATTGCTCTATTATGCCGGCTATTCTCCCGATGGACCATTCAATGATGCGGAGATAGCAGAGCGTATCTCCAAGCGCTCTGATATGTATGATATGATGCTCGAAAGCATCAAGTCCTCAACGACCGAAGTTGCCAAGATCAATCGGCAATCAATTGAAGCACTTAAAAACAGGTGTGTTAACCAAGAATTTGATTAACAATTAATCGCGTATTCCAACCATGACTTCAGTTAAATCTGCGATCTCTCTTTTGATTATCACTTCGTTTATGATAATATCTTGTAGTAACGCCAAAAGTGCCGGTGTCGGCGATTCCACCGGCATGTCCGATTCTGCCTCTACCGTGGCAACAGCCACCACCCCGGTTCAAGTCTCTTTCCAAATGCTCGAGGGTAGTTGGGAACTTTATAACGCCATCAATGGGAATGTTTGGGTGCAGTTTACTTTCGATGATAAGGGAAAGATGCATCTCACTCGCTACCGCTATTATCCCTATATACCGGGTGTCGAGGCTCTCGACCAAGTCCCGATGGTGTCGTATGATGGTTCTTACGAGATTCGCTCGGATGGCAAGATAACCTATTCGTTGACCGATTGCGATAAGGATAGCGATGCGGAGGAGGGCTCTATCTCCGTCGGTCGTTCAGGTGATTATTACACCTTTTCGTTCGATCAGGATCTCACCGATGTCGCCCTTGCCGGTGACACTCTCGTGATGTTTAACACCGCCGAAGTTTATTCAGTAAAGTTGGGAGCCAAACCTTCGGTTCGGGATCTTTTCAAGGCCTCTTTGTCTTATCTCTTCAACCCGACTGTCAAGGATGCCGCCTCGTTGATACTTGATGGCAAGCAACCTGATCCGGAGTTTACTGCCACAAAGGTGGTGGATCTCCCCTCCGGCTATCTTTCGTTCCAAAATGGCGGTGCACCCGCCTCAGGGATGGAGGCTTGTATCTGGCGCTGTAACGATGGCAGCACTCTGCTCGCCATCAATGTGCTCGGCGAGTCTCCCGATGTGCAACCCACCACAGTCCTCTATCTCTTCAGGTATTATGCCGATGGCTGGTTGAGGCGTCTCGATGGCGAGAGTGAGAAGATTTTCCACGTTAACTCTCGTATACCGCAAGCTGTATCCTTCCCTCGCAAGGGTAAAGATATCAAGGTTACACAACTCAATGCAGCCTACGAAGCCGATACCACCGAGACCCTCAAGTGGACAGGTAACGGTTTTTAACAACCATCTTTATAAATAATTCGCAATTCTAATAAATTACTTGAAAACTATATGCGTAAATCATTTATAATCACTCTTTTGCTCTTCGTTAGCCAAATTATGGCCATCTCTTGTTCGGGTGCCGGTAAGAGCGCGGCTGTCGGCGACTCGTCCGCTGCCGGTGGTTCTGATTCGGTGGCTCGCAATGGCAATATGAAGTTCTATGGCAAGGTCATTGAGGATCTGGCCTCCTTTATGTCGGGTGCTTGTCAGGAGGTGCCTGATGAGTATTATGGCATTTTCTCTTATCGCAATTATAGCAGCGAGGATGGTGAGGCCTTGGAGTGGCATGATGTTCGCAATAATGTGGGTTATTGCTTCAAGGATTTCGATGGCGATGGCAAGGATGAGTTGGCTATCGGCATGAATAGCGGTCGTAATGATGGCAAGAACTCGATCTATACCCTCTTATTCGCTCTCTACAAGGATGTGAATGGCAAACCGACGCTTATTCTATCATCCGGAGGCAGAGATGCTTGGTATTATCTCGAGGATTTTAGTTTCTTCTATACCGGTGCGGTGAGTGCAGCCTGCTCTGTTTGTGGCTCTTATATCTTCTCGCAGGGTAACTTGACTTGCGATCATTATTGGTTTAGTGCACTCAATGAGAGTGGCGATTTGGACTTTTACCACAGTTATTATGAAAGTACCGACACATCTAAGGCTCGTCGTTTGGATTTTACCATGGATGATTTTGACAACCTTCTGCAGGATAATTTGGAGCAGGCAGTCGAGTTGCCCTTGACCTTCTTCAACACGTTGCGGCCTCATGCCTTTATCACCTCGGATGGTAAGTTCAGCTTCGCCTGCAGCGAGAAGTTGAGCGATTTCAAGGTGTTGGCACTCACCGATATTACAATTAGCGATGATGGCAAATTGAGTTACAAAGAAGTGACTAAGCAAACCTTTGGAGAGTTGACACCACAGAAGCCGATAGAGGTAAAATTGGAAATCATGGGAGATCTCCCGGAATATGCCATCAGTTTCAAGGATCCTTTAGGCCATCCGGTAAAGATGCTCTTGTCGATAAGCGGCAAAGATGGCACCCTGCTCCTCACCCAAGAATAACTCCTATACCGATGCAATACCTAAGAGCGCGCTCTAACGAACGCGCTCTTACCTTTTTACATATCTTCTAATGAAAGGCAGGAAAAGATTATATTTTTGTTGTGAAATAATTTCTGCTTCATTACTTCGACCTTCTGACCAAGGAGTGCCGGGCGATATCGATCTTTATTGCGTTTTACTTCATACACCTCGACGTCTCCTTCAAGAGGTTCGGCCACTATGTCGATCTCGTATTTATTGTCTTTTGATTGCCACCATCCTCCGATTTCTTTATACCGGAATGATTCCATCAACTTTTTTCTAAACCATCGTTCAAGAGAAATGCCGCTAAATGTAGTGTAATCGTTGAGCATTATTTTTTCCAAGGCCGGCATATTACCCAACTCTATGAGTGATGAATATCGAGATATGTAGCGAAACCAAAATCGAAAGAAATTATCGCGAATCTCGTATCTTACTGTTTGTGAATTAGGCTTTGCTCCGATGGGACGCTTCTTGGCTATGATCTCATACTTCTCATCCAAGATCTTTAATTGACCTCCCAGTGATGTCATATTGAGGGAAGCCTCAATTTGAGACTGCGTCACATCCCCACCCGCTATCTGTCCTAATATTGAGAAATATGTTCCATATTGCTTGCCAAACTCTTGAACGAGTATATTTTCACCCTCATCCAAAAAGAAACTGTCCCCACTCATACAAATATAGTGAATCATTTTTTCGGGAGATGTACAGCCATTGTTCATAAACAATTCGATATATCGTGCCACTCCACCTGTTATGGTCCAAAGTGCCAAGAGGTCTTCGTTGGTATAATCCGGTTTGTAATCAGATAATATTTCGCGAATCGTATTTGTAGAGAATGCTTGTAGATGGATAGAGCAATCCTCACGTCCGAATAGTGGCTCTTCTTTGTCCTTGAATATCTTTTCCATCATTCGGAAGATGGAACCCGATGTAATCAAGCATATATTCGTTTGCTTCCTATAGCGATCCCATAGTTCTTGAATGTCACTGAATATAGCATGATTTATATTGATAAATTCCTGAAATTCATCGATGAATAGTGTGAATTTTCGCCGTTTCCCTATTTCAAGCAAGAACTGGAAAAGTTCTCTAAATGTATTTATAGATGATGGAATGTATTCATCCAATTTTTCACGAACTTCTACTATGAATGTTGATACTAAAACTGATTCTGTTTTTCGTCCTACAAAGAAGTATAAACTGGGTGCAATATTAGATGTCTCTTCCATTAAGTGGTAAATCAGACTTGTCTTTCCCACACGGCGTCTACCTGTAAGAATTACAAACCTGGAATAATCGGTATAAGACTGATTCTGTATCTTCTTCAATACAGACATCTCACTATCTCTGTCATAAAACTTCTTCATAATAATACGTTAGGAACGCGTTCTTAAAATATAAACCGATTTGAAATTTTACGGCTGTAAATTTTACGGCTGTAAAATTTCATCACAAAACTAATAAAAAAATGACAATATCCAAAATATATTGCCATTTTTTCATTGTTTATTTGAGTATCACTCCATTTCTTTTCGATTTCTCTTGATTATAGGGTGATTTTTTCGGTTTTGGTGCCTTGGCGGCGGATGAAGATGCCACCTTGCGGATTCTCTACCTTCACACCATGCATATTGTAGTATTCCACCGGCAGGTTGTCTTCGTCGGCGGCGATGCCATCTACAGCTGCATCTTCTTGGATATTATCGAAACAATCCCAAGCGTATGTCTGTGCGTATGCTTCATACGAGTCTTCCGAGACGATCAGTAAGGCATTGTCGTAAGTCTCTTGCGAGAAGACATTGAGCGTTTCCACAGTCGGTGGGGTGGTGGGATGCGCATAAATTGTCTCCAAACCGGTGCAACCCAAGAAGGCTTCATTATAGATATTTGTTACATTCTCCGGGATTACAATACTCTGCAGAGAGCTACATCCACGGAAGGCGGATTCTCCGATACTGCCGCAATTCTTCGGCATATAGACTTGCTTCAATGATGAGCAATTCAAGAAAGTCATTTTCGTCAGATAGGCAGTTTGCGGCATAGTAATCGATTCAAGTGATGAGCAATAAGCGAACACTTTTTCACCCAGAGCGATATTGTCTGTCGGCAATTTAATCGATTTCAAATTTACACACTCATAGAAAGCAGCATCTTCGATATACCATACATTGCTAAGATCGATGCTTAGCAGATTGTGGCAACCATAGAACGCATTGGGGCGGATCTCATCGACACTGCTCGGCAATTCTATTGTGGTAAGCCAATCATTATTTTCGAAAGCATTGGCAGCAATCTCGATAGGTAAGAACACGGTTTCGTAATAGTTAACCTTCTCGGGAATCACGACAGTCTGGTCAGTGGGGCAAGCACCGGTGACAGCCACTTCAGCCCCACCGATGATCTCATAATAGATACCGTCGCAGAGGAAAGCATTGTCGTAAGTCGGATCTGCGATAGCCGTGTTATTTTTAAATTTTTTCCAGCCTTCAGCCGTTAAATACTTGCTCCAAGAACTCTCAGGTATATAGAGATGTAAACTGCTGTCATAATCAAAAGCTTGGTTATCGTCAGTATCTTCGATAATCGCCGGATTCAGTCTGTGGCAATAGACTGACAAATCAGAGGACCCCTTAAAAGCGCCTTCGGAGATTTTCTCTACTGACTGCGGTATATCAATACTTGTTAACGATGCTCCGCTAAAACAATCTGTGGGGATAAGTCTCAGATTGTTACTCAAAGTCACTGAAGTCAAGTTCGGATTGTTGGCAAATGCAGAGGTATTGATCGAACTAACCGTATTGGGGAGATATACAGTCGTCAGACCACAGTTGGCAAAGGCTTGTTGTCCGATAGTGCGAAGAGAATTAGCCGGGAAATTAATATTTTTCAATGCTGAACTTCCGTAAAAAGCTGAGATGCCGATTTCCACTACGCGAGTGTTTGTTAATTCCAACAAAGAGATATTACAATTCTTGAAAGCAAAAGATCCGATATATTGGAGCTTATTGGGGAAATCTATTTGTTTCAATTTTGAACATTCATCGAAGCATCGAGAGGAAATTGATGTCAAGCCATCACAATTCAAAGGGATATCTACACTCTCCAGATTCTGGCTTTGTGCAAATGCCCTTGTACCTAAAGAGGTGATCGTATTAGGGAGAGTAACACTTGTAATGTTGCTCTGATAGAATGCCTCATCAGCAATCGAGGTAACAGTAAATGTTCCTTCGGGATAGACGATTGTAGCGGGAATAGTCATATTTCCAGTATAATTACTATTGCCTGAAGGATGATTCATAACACAGGCAGTCATAGTGGCATCATCAAATTCATAGTAAATGCCATTATAACTATTCCCCCATTTCTCGGCGTATGAGCTGATGCCTACCAGCATAGCAGCTAATATTAAGTAAATTTTTTTCATATTCAGATTGGTTTGAGTTAATAAGAGAATATAAGAGTAACACATATTATTACTAAATTTTAGAGTAACACATATTATATCAATTAAGCTCGACTATAGACCGAAGAAAACTATCTTCGGTCTATATCGGATATAGGTGTTTAAGCTTCAGGTTCAGCCGGAGCTGCAGGAGCTGCAGGTGTAGCAGGTGGTGTGGGAGGTGTAGGAGGTGTGGCATTGTTGTCACCCTCTGCCGGGGCATTTTTCTTCTTATCTTTCGATCTCTTGTAAAGGAAGAAGAATGCAGCGCCTGCCACTACGATAAGCGAAATTGCCAAGATCGGACGATAGAAGAGCCATGCGATGGCTATGATCAGCAAGGTCCATACGAAACCGATTACACTGCAGATCAGTCCGACACCCATGCCGACCACGCTGCCAAGTGCCGGAAGCCATTTGAAGAGCATCGACAGAATCTCAAAGGTCATCTTCAGACCCTGGATTACGAGGAGAAGACCCACCAATCGAAGGATCCATGTCATGGTAGAGTTCTCATTCTTCGCACCCTGGAACATATTGTCCATACCCTTGGTGCCCATCTCGAGACGAGTGAACTCATAACCATTGTCTGCCATATACTTCTCAAATGTGTTGCCGCTTACTTTGGCGATTAATGATACTGCGCCATTGGGAACGTATGTGAATGTGATACGTACATCACCGATCTGGGGAGCACCGGAGCTCTGGCCGATATACACCACATTGTTGTTGATATGCACAAACTTCTGTTCTGCCTGATTGGGATTTACGACTGTAGAGTCATTAGCCTGATTTACAGGTTGCTGTACTTGTGTCTGAGCCTGTGCGGGAAGTTTGCCGAGTGCCTTGAGGGCATTTGTCACCTGCTCATTGAGGGCTGCCATCTGTGTCGAGTCGGGTGATACCTTAAGTTCCTTCTCACCTCCTACCTGCGACTTCAAGAAGTCGGGAAGTTTGTAGGCACCAAAGGTAACATCTTCTGCCAATTTTTTCTCATCCTCAAGCTGGGTGATAACGAAGTTGGAGTTCTGATATGCCGGATCATGGAACTCGGAAGAATTGATCGGACCGGACACCCAGTCTTTCTTATATGTATAGGTGGTAATGGTCTCTTCTGCGCCACCCAGTTTCTCTTTCTTCTCTTCTTTGCTCTGCTCGGTCCATTGGTAATATTCCACCTTACGGATCAACTTGATGCCGAGTGTCTTTGCACCGAAGAGGTCGTCGCTGAGGGTATCGTGAGAAATAGCCTCTGCCGATGCGTGAATGATACGTCCATCAAGGTCGCTCTTCACTTCTGACACATCCTCTACATGGATGGCTTGACCTTGTGCATCTTTTATCGCCTGAGCTGTCTTGACGGCTCGTCCTTCATTCCAGAATAATAACACGGTGGCTGCTAAAAAGAGTGCCAAACCGCTACCGATTTTCTTAAACGAACTTGATAATCTGCTACCATAGCTCGTTCTCGTAACTTCTTGATACGCCATAAATGATAGGTTTTTATGTTGTTAAAATTATTTTGATGCAAATTTATCTATCCATTTACCGTAACGATTTCAAAATAGTGACGAATAATTTTAATAGAGAGCGTTTTACAAAAAATTTTTTTGTAAAGTTCCTCTTTTAAAATTATTTGTTCCTCGATTAAAACTTCTGCCAATTTTGCTGATATATCTTTGCGACAAATCTAAAACTATATATCTTATGACATCTATTTTACGATTTCTAACAAGCTTAGAGCGCGTTCCTTAAATTTTTGGGGTCGTAGAGGCGGATATTTTTGAGCAG
>SAMEA3663025__coassemble_383_pt1 | contig 37517 bp, 23 predicted proteins | sample SAMEA3663025__metabat2_high_PE_004 | metagenome-assembled genome bin SAMEA3663025 (sample SAMEA3663025) | pig gut metagenome | biome: pig gut; feature: pig-associated habitat; material: faeces | place: France | collected 2012
TAGAGCACGACCTTGCCAAGGTCGGGGTCGCGGGTTCGAGTCCCGTTTTTCGCTCCACTCTCATAAGAAAAATGTCTAGGTGGCGGAATTGGTAGACGCGCTACTTTGAGGGGGTAGTGGCCGTTTTGGCCGTGTGAGTTCGAGTCTCATTCTGGACACAATAGAGATCTGCAATCCTGATAATCAGATTTGCAGATTTTTTTGTTATAAAGAGTGCATCCCTCACATTCCGGGAGGGAAGCTTCATAAACCAACTACGAATGCACAAGAAGACACTTATATTATTGATAATGGTTCTTCTTCTCCTGACGATACCGGCATTAAGCCATGGCGAATCGGAAGAGACCACTATCGGAGATATAGCCGTATTGGGAGATTCGATGACATGGATAGGGGGAGACTCGTGTGAGAACTCACGAGGATGGACACATCACTTTGTGGAATCTGCGAAACCGAGCACCATGACAATCTATGCACGCAGCGGAGCGACATGGACCAACACGATCAGAACACAAGGCGACACTTCCGAATATAGTGAAGTCATCACCGACGAGAATGTAATCTACACCCAATCACTCAGACTCATAAACGACGTAACGAACGGCCATAAGCAGGCACCCGCGATGGTGATCATCTATGCCGGCGCCAACGATGCATGGTTTGCCGCCAGACGTCCCGGGATATTCGATGATCATCTCAAGGGTGGCAAAAAGCCGAGCGAATGCAGATCCTTGGCAACGAGTATCTCGTTGGTGTGTGACACTCTGAGCAGAGCACTCCCCCACTCCAGGATCGTGATGGTGACCCCGGTGGAGATGTCGAAAGTATCGGCAGCCGAGATTCGTCGCGTGTCGGATATCATAGAGAGAGAAGCCGCCAATCATGGCATCGTCACGCTACGTGCTGACAAAGAACTTCCCATCAAGCATGATATCGAGAAACGGAATGATAATGGTGTGAAACGCTACACTACAGATGGTGTGCACACCAATGAAGCCGGCGCTCGACTGATCGGCAGCTATCTATCCAAAGAGATAAAACACATCTATAAACAACAGCACTAAGACAAGATGGTATTTTCAGACCTACTATTCATCTTTGTATTCCTGCCCCTCTTTGCACTGACCTATCTATTAGGGGCATGGCTCGACAAGATTAGGAACAATAGAGCCGAGACAGAAGGCACGGAATTGGATCGCCGACTGATGTGGCGCAACATAGCATTGGTGATATTCTCCTTAATATTCTACTCATGGGGAGAGCCGATCTACGTATTCCTAATGCTGATATCGGTATGTATCAACTATGTATGCGGTCTTGGCATCGAGAAGAGTCGACACTCCAAGCCATGGCTTATCGTGGGAGTGGCTCTCGATTTGGGCATACTTGGCACATTCAAATACTTGGGACTCTTTGCAGAGACTCTCAGTGGGATAGGAATACCGGTGAGTGATCCGGGCATAGCCCTTCCGATAGGCATCAGTTTCTATATCTTCCAATCGATCTCCTACTTGGTGGATGTATATCGCAAAGAATCTCCGGCTCAGCACAACTATTTGGATCTCTTGCTCTACATCTCGATGTTCCCACAGCTCATAGCGGGACCGATCGTGAGATATGGCACAATCGCAGAAGAGATCAACCATCGCCGGGTGGACAGCGGCGATGTGGCACAAGGGAGTTATCGTTTTTTCATCGGTTTGGCGAAGAAGGTAATCTTTGCCAACATTCTTGGAGAGATAGCGACCCAGCTGATCGGTGGCGACTTGACCGACCTCTCGACGGCAGGAGCCTGGGTAGGTATCGCCGCCTTCTCCTTGCAGATCTACTTTGACTTCTCCGGCTACTCTGATATGGCGATCGGCTTGGGAAGAAGTGTCGGATTCCACTTTCCGGAGAACTTCCGTCATCCCTATACCTGCACCTCGATGACCGACTTCTGGAGGAAATGGCACATCAGTTTAGGGTCATTCTTCAGAGACTACGTCTACATCCCGATGGGAGGCAATCGTCGACATCAGGCACTCAACATCATGGTGGTGTGGATGCTCACGGGATTCTGGCATGGGGCGAGCTGGAACTTCCTGTTCTGGGGACTATATTTCGGAGTCATCATCACGATAGAGAAATACACTTTATTGAAATGGAGAGTGCCGCGAGTGCTTCTCCACCTCTACTGCTTGCCCTTATTGCTGATAAGCTGGGCCATGTTCTACTTTGAAGACTTCGGGAGGATGCAGCAATTTTATCATGCCATGTTTGGCATGGGGGCATCTCAGGGTATACCGATGAGTGTGGAGAGTGCAGTGATGGACAATCTCTGGCTTTGGGTATTCGCCATCATACTTTGTATGCCGGTGAGAGAGAAAATCGCTCGATTTGCAGATCGCATAGCCATAAAGATGGGACAGGGTGGAGAGATCGCCCTGCAAGCATGTCGGGCGGTGATATCGATAGCCATCATCATCACGAGTGTGGCACTACTGGTGGGAGCCACGAACAATGCATTTATCTATACACGATTCTAAGAGCGCGTTCTAAAGAGGAATAGATATGACAAGAGAAACGACGACACGCCCCGAAGAGAAGATGGGGGCAAAAGCGAATAGCACATATATGACGATAGTCGGGGTGGTATTCACCCTCTTGACGATAGTCTTTCTATTCATGCCACGGTCGGCCTACTCCGAGTTAGAGAAGCGAGACTTGGCACAATTTCCGGAGATTTCGGAATTCAAATCAGATCCGGCGGCATATACCGCGGCAGTGTCGCAATGGTTTAGCGACAGCGAGCCCTATCGCGATCAGTTCATGACGATGAGCATGGAGATCAGAGATGCGATGGGCTACTTGCCGGGCAATTCGGAAGAGGCGATCAGCTACAAGCCGATGAGTAGCGGCAATACCGAGCAAGAGGGTGTGGATGCCGGCATAGTAACCGAAGCGGCAGAGGGCAATCCCCTTGCCAACGAGAATGCCAAGATAGCGACATCGGCGACAATAGTAGTGGGCAAAGGAGAGAACGTCAGAGCACTCATGGTGTTCGGAGGTTCGGCAAAATCGGGTAAATCCTACGCCGAGATGTTGAACTACTATGCCGACCAACTTCCGGGAGTCCACATCTATGCCCTTGTAGCCCCCCTTGCCACCGAATACTATCTGCCCGACAAGGCCAAGAATGCGAGCAAGCCTCAGAAGCCGATGGTGGAGGGAGTGCGCGACATGTTGTCATCGAAAGTAAAATATGTGGATGTATACAATGCCTTGGCAGCACACACCACAGAAGATATCTATCTGCGCACCGACCATCACTGGGCACCACTTGGAGCGTACTATGCAGCACGCCAGATAGCCCGCACGGCGGGAGTCCCCTTCAAGGAATTAAGCAGTTACGATCGACATGTCGTGAAGGGATTTGTCGGATCGATGTATGGCTATACGAAAGATATTTCCGTGAAACGAGCACCTGAAGATTTCGTCTACTACACACCTCGCGGATTGAACTATAAGACGACCTTCATCACTTATAATATCAATTCCAAATATCAGGTCATCTCGGCATCCAAGCCCTATAGCGGTGCCTTCTTCAAGCACTTTAAAGATGGATCGGGAGCAGCCTACTCCACCTTCATGGGAGGTGATAGGCATACGGTAAAAGTCGAAACCGGCATGCCGGGCAATCGCCGACTTCTTATCATCAAAGACTCCTACGGCAATGCGCTTCCGGGCTATATGTTCTACTCCTTCAACGAAGTGCATGTGGTCGATTTCAGATACTTTACGATGAATATGCGTGAATATATCCGCGCCAACAAGATCACCGACGTGGTGATAGCCTTCAACGTCTTTAACGCATGCAGCAGCTCCGCGGCGGAGAAGGTGAAGAGATTCTTATCTCAACGCTCCGGAGAATATTCACCTCAAACACAGGAGGTGGCAAAAGATGACACATCCAAGAAGTCGGAAGAATCAAGACACAAAGAGGCTTCTGCCACAGCCAAGCCTGCAGAGACAAAATCGGGAACAAAGTCTGAAACAAAGTCTGAAGTTCAGCCTGCCGAACCGGCAGCCGAACCGGCAGAACCAGTCAAAGAACAACCAACTGAAGAATAAGGAGGTATAAAAATATGGAACTTAAGAAAGAAGTGCCCGTGCTTCTTCTCACGGGATATCTCGGGAGCGGCAAGACAACGTTGCTCAATCGGATTCTCAACAATCGTCGCGGCATCAAATTTGCAGTTATCGTCAATGATATCGGCGAGGTGAACATCGATGCCGACTTGATAGCCAAGGGTGGCATCGTGGGTCAAGGGGATGACAACCTGGTGCCCTTGCAGAATGGATGTATCTGTTGCACGCTGAAGATGGACTTGGTGAAGCAACTCTCAGATCTTGCCAACAGCCGGCAGTTCGACTATATCGTGATCGAAGCGAGCGGCATCTGCGAGCCGGAGCCGATAGCGCAGACCATTTGTGCACTGCCTGAGATGGACTATGAATATACCCATGGGGCAACAGTGCGTCTGGACTGTATCGTAACTGTGGTGGATGCTCTTCGACTGCTCGACGAATTCGAAGAGGGAGACTCACTTCGCCGCGAGAATATCGACGAAGAGGATATCGAGAATCTGATCATCCAGCAGATTGAATTTTGCGACATTATCCTACTGAACAAGATTTCGGAAGTGACACCCGAGCAGGGGGCACATATCCGCCGGATCATCAAAGCGCTGCAGCCCACAGCGGAGATCATCGACTGCGACTACTGCGATGTCGACTTCGACAAACTTCTCAACACTCACAGATTTGACTTCGATCGAGCAGCCACCTCCGCCACTTGGGTCAAAGAGATCGAAAAGCCCTTAGACGAGATAGAAGCCGAGCATCATGAGCACGAGCACGAGCATGAGCACGAGCACAAGCACCATCACGAGGACCATGAGCATGAGCATGAGCACGAGCACCATCACGAGCACGACGATGATGATGACGATGAGATCGAAGAGGGTCATGTGTGTGATGAGCATTGTCATCATCATCATCACCACCACCATCATCATGATGAGGGGGAGGCGGAAGAATATGGCATCGGCACATTTGTATATTATGCACGCCGACCCTTCTCGCTCAATAAATTTGACTGGCTCTGCATGAAGCAATGGCCCAAGAGCATCATCCGCTGCAAGGGGGTATGTTATTTCAAAGAGAATCCCGACATGTCCTATCTCTTCGAGCAGGCCGGACGTCAGAAGCAACTCAGCGAAGCGGGGCGATGGTATGCCACAGCGCCGGCAGAGGATATGGAGATACTTCTTGCCAACAATCCCGACATGATGCGCGATTGGGATCCGGAGTATGGCGACCGGATGCAGAAATTGGTTATCATCGGGCGCAAGATGGATCGCGTCGCAATCACCAAATTGTTTGACGATTGCTTGGAATAATCTCCGACCACAGAAAATAAAATACAAAAGCGCGTTCCTCAGAACGCGCTTTTGTTATTATCATCCTCGGAGATGCCGAGGAGGTCGGGTTCAACACCCCTTACTTGTTTGGCTTTGGCACCGAGTTCGATAAGTTTGCGGCAAGTTCCGGGGATGCTTTGTCCCCCATCTTTGAGCTTCTTGAGGGCACTCTCATATTGGGAGGTGGCATCACCAAGTTTAGTGCCTATCGACGTAAAGGCTTGCATGAACTTTGCGACGCGATCGATCATCTGATTGGCGAGTTCGTAGACCTTCTGATGGTTGTCGGCTTGAGAGATCTGGCGCCAAGTGAGATCAATGATTTTGAGGGCGGCATATAGAGTCTGTTCGTCGGCGATATAGACACCCTGGTCCATGGCTTTGCGCCAGATATCGGGTTTGGCGCTGAGAGCGGCATGGAGAGCCGAAGTGTTGGGGATGAACATAATCACATAACCGACAGAAGATCGATCGCCGCCGATATACTTGGAATAATCCTTCTTGGCGAGAGTTTTGACATGACCTTCGACAGAGGCGACATGACGAGCGAGGGCAGCGCTTCGAGCCTCGTCAGACTCGGCGTCACAATAATCGAGATATGCTGTCAGAGAGACCTTCGAATCGATGACGACATCGAGTTTACGATCGAGGTGAAGCACGACATCGGGGCGCATACTCTTGTCGTGATCACCGACGATAGGATTGCCCTTCTCATCTCGCAACACGAACTCACGTTCGAAATGAACGCCCTGAGTGAGGCCTTGCGACTCGAGGAGCTCAGTGAGGAGAGTTTCACCCCAACCACCCTGCACCTTTCCGCCGCCACGGAGAGCCTGGGTGAGACGGTCGGCACTGATACGAGCTGCCTCGCTCTGCTTCATCACCATCTCGATGTTTTGGGAGAGTTTGCCACCCAGTTCGGCATGTTGGTGGGTATTATCCTTAACGGCTTGGCGCATCTCTGTGATTTTGTCGTTGAGTGGGCGGAGGATATTGGAAATATTTTCGGTGCTTGCCTCCTTGAACTCCTCCTGTCGACGTTTGAGCATATCGGCAGTAGCAGTCTCCATTTCGGCACGCATACGTAGGATGGTCTCATCGAAGCGACTTTGCAGATCAGCCATAGCCTTGGCATGATACTGTTCGAGGCGAGCCATCGCCTCGGCATGCGCGGCATCAGAGGCTTGAATGATCGACTGATGCGACTCCTTAAGGCGCAAGATATCGAGCTTAGCATTCTGTTCTGTGCTACGAATCTGAGACTCCAAACTCACCACCTCACCACGCAACTTATCAGCGCGCACTTTCCAGGCGAAAAAACCGACAACGAGCCCCAATAGAAGCCCTACAAGAAATAGAGAAATAGCCAAAATCCAAGACATGATAAAAATAATTAGGGTGAACACAACTTCAAGACAAAGTCAATACAAAGGTAATAAAAAAAGAGCAAAAGAGAATATATAAACACAGAATAAGAGCGCGTTCCTTGAAATTTTGAGGTTCTGAGGTATGGAAAGAACGCGCTCTTAGCTTAAGTCAACAAAATCAATGCTGATTATTTCACAATATATTTTTTATTTCCTATGATATAAATTCCACTATTCAAACCCTTCAACGCCTCCTTGACAGGCACCTTCTTTTTAACACACGCACCCATCAAATTAAAGACATCGACCGAATTATTATTACTATCCATATCATCGGATAGAGTCGGAATTACGACACCGCTCTGAGAGCAATCAAGATTCCAAGCCATTACCTCATTGACGAACGTACTGCCCCCATCGGAGAAGACTTCGACATGGTCAGCATCTTCATCGGTGGGGAAGACACGGATAGAAGTTGCCCATCTATCATTAACGAAAATATCTACGATCGAACCATCAATAAAAAGATTCAACTTCAATTCACTGCCGGCAGTGAGATAAGAAGGTAAAGCACACTTATAGACGCCGTTATATACTCCGCCATCATTGACCCATCTGTTAAGTTCTGAGAAATCGACTTTCAGTTCACCTGTTAGAGGGTTATAAGAGATCTTAGCTTCGCCAATATCATTTTTAAAGAATTTAAAACCCACGGGGAAAGAACCGATAGTAAAACGAGCCAACAACTCCACTTGACGACCGGAGACGGGATCGAGTGGTAGATCGCCATTAAGGTCGAACGAAGATTTTGAGAAATTGACATTAGATCTCAAACCGGTCAGTCCCTCATAAGGTTTTTGGATCAGCTCGCCATTCTCATCCAAATTCCATTCGCGAGGCAAAGAATAAGTATGAGCCCAACCCAGCATGCTATTACGTTCAGACGAGAGTTTATCGGGAACAATACCGAGGGCAATAGTTTTGCCATTATGCTTATAGATGGTAGGAGAAAGCAAACCATAGCCATCTCTGCTGATCAATTCCACATTTTTGGGAGCGGCGAAATTGGAATTTGGTTCAAAACGGCCCTCACTATTGACAGTCCCGGTCATATACAATGTATGGACGCCGGTAGAAGTGCCTAATGGAGTAACAGTAAAGAGGAACCGGCCATCGCCCATATCAGTGACATTAGGCATCTCCCAAAAAGAGCCATATTGAGCGGCATTTTTACCGGTGAAGAAAAGCGAGCCATCATTCGACCATGAATTATTGTCAGGGTTATACTTATGGAGAGTAGTAGTACCGACTCCATCCTTAGACGAACCTACGATGATATAAGCCTTATCGCCATTGCGGAAGAAATAAGGGTCACGGAAATCATCAGACAGGCCACCGGGTCTGCCATTGATCCAGATACCATGTTTCGACCATTTGATCAGAGCGTCATCGACCGGAGAAGCAGCGGCAATAACCGCTCTACCATAGTCTACCGCCGTGTATATAGCCATCGGTTTACCCTGACTCAAGACCTCATCGGAGAAAACGCAACCGCTCCAGCACCCTTTAAAATCATAAGACTCACCCGGGGCAATAGCGATTTTCTCTTCACGCCAGTCATAAAGATTTTCGCTTGAGATATGTCCCCAGTGGAGACGCGCCATATAGGGGCCGTTAGCATTCTTTTGGAAGAAGATATGATAACGACCGTCAGAGTATGTCATGCCATGACACTCGTTGGTCCAATTGGCTTGCGGCATAGCATGGAATCGGGGGCGCAACAGGTCATCCTCAAAGCGGCTATCGGGCACAGTGAAGTCAGCCTCATTTTCAGGCGACCAAGAAGCTATCTCCTCTTGGCTTTTCACCTCATCCCAAATCGTCAGATCATCAATCATACAACTGAAAGCGGTAAGGCGGAAAGGGCCCATAAATCTATCAGGGCGAGAATGACCAATCACCATATCATTCGACTTAACGCTAACAGTTCCATTGCAACGGCTCTCAGCCACCATATTACCATTCATATAGAACTTACCCTTTCGATTCTCCTTATCAAGGGTAACGGTAAGGTTCACCCATTCGCCGGTGGGCAATAATTCAGAAGACTCGAGGGTATAAATCCATCCGCCGATATAAGTGCTGAAATCGACCTTTCCATCCATGCCGAGAGAGAAAGCGAAACCGGATCCGGACGCCTTGTTCAGGCAATCGACGATAGGCACACGCTCAGTAGAATGGACATCGACCTCAATAATCGGATAAGCCTCAACAGCGACCCACACCGAGAAAGTGCTTGCCATGGCATCAGTGAGAATATCACCGACAGCAGCATTGACATAAGTGGAATAGCCGTCAAAACGCAATGCATTCCCGACAGCCCCCTTGACATTCTCCGGAGTGAAATTACCATTCACCTTATACTGACCTCCGCTCATCGACTCGCAAATTTTGTCGTCATTGAGATCAAAGGTAAATTTCGCAACCTCCTTGGCATGAAACGCCAAAGCACAAATAGTTGCTAAAATAATTGTAATTACTTGTTTCATAAAATATAAAAAATTTCTTGAAACACTCTGCCCGTCAGAGCAGAGTGTCCCAAGAACAATCAAAATTCAGAGATTGTTATCTAATATTAAACTTATACGATGAACTATTATTTCCATCAGTCACGTTAATTATTAAGACGCCTTTATTATAAAGGGTAAAACAGCCATCTTCCGTCGCAGAGAAACGAGCCAGAGACTTGCCATCGACAGAGTAAACCGAGATGATGGCATCGCTGCTGAATCCTGAATAATACAGGGTGTTCTGATTGAGATAAACCTTGCCGGAATTATTATCAACTACACCATCTATACCTGTAGGCAGACTTTGCTCAACCTTCGGTGAGAGATAGACGAGGATATTTTTAGACAAAGTCTTCACATTATCGAGAGACTGATTAGTTCCCTCCTTCAACGACCACTCATAGGCAGCCAAACCATTGGCGATAACCGTACCCTTGCGAGCATCTACCTTGTCTTGGCTAATAGCGCGATTTGATTCGGAAGAAGTAGGTTTGAATTCCACAATTCCGGCAAAATTGGTAGCATCACCGGTATTATGGCCCCAAGTAGCGAGGACATCAGCATTATAATCTGATGTAAACGAAGAGTGACCACCAAAAGTCGTCATATTCCACATAACATTGTGGTCCATACGCCAATTGGATCCGGTCAAGAGTTCGATCATCGTACACCCTTCGATCTCAACAGTCGGGATGCCTTGGAAGATGGGGTGAGTAGACCAATCACAACCATTTTGTTCGATATCAGCACGCCATGAGTCAGAGATATTGGCACCGGTACCGGTACCGACTTCATTGGGAGCGGGCTTACTGAGATCCATATTATGGACGAGTTGATTGGCATACTTGCAGAGATAGATGTTACCACCTTTAGCTTTGAATTGTTTCAGATTGGTTAACATCTGATCGCTAACCCAAGAACCAAGATTGATATTACCATCAGAGATAGTAACGCCCTCACGTTCGATATAGATCCAGATACAATCGAAATTCTCGACAGTCATCTTATTCACATCCTCAGTAGTATTGAACAAGACCTTGGCATCAGGATAAGTCTCAGCGGGGAAAGTAGACAAGAAGAAATCGTAAGCAGCTTTCTCATCTCTATTATTACTTGCATTGAGATCGTTGACATTGGCATAAGCCAAATAGAGAGCGATCTTACCGGTAGTTTCCTCCACCTCCACGCCAGGATCACCGCCAGTGCCCGGGTTAGGACGATAAGGCTCCTCACCAGTGGCAGAAGCCAGGTAAGCGATCATATTTCCTGTGAGGCGTTGCAAGTTTTGGTAATCATAATTGACACCATCCTTGACATACCATTGACAAGCAGCCAAACCATTACACAAGATTGTACCATCAGAAGCACCGGCGGGATAGAATTCCACGATGCCAAATTCGGCAGCACCTTCGACCTGACCCCATGTTCCGAGGGCACCGGAATTGGTATCAGCCTCAAAGTTTTCTACCGAATTACCGCTATTGGCAGAGGTTGTGATACTTTGAGAAGCCCACATACAATTGTGATCTTCTCTTGTAATAGCAGATCCGCCGCCATAGAGCAACCCAAATTTGGGAGAAGCGCCATCGAGTGCATCAAAGATCTTATGAGAAGAATTATCTTGACCGGCGAAATTGGTATTAACGAGCCACTCGTCGCTGCCGGCACCTCCATCACCGCTGCCAAAGACATTAGGAGCATACTTTTGATCGACACGGTCGAGCGAAACGACCATCTGCGTAGCATGCCCGGTGAGTAATAGATTACCACCATCGGCGACATATTGTTTAAGAGCAGAGATCAAATCAGAAGCGATAAATTCGGATGGGAGATTTTCAGCACCCCGGGCCAGACCCTTACGGTCGATGTGAATCCAAATACAATCAAAATCAGTAGCCTTGATTCTTTGAGCATCACTTGTGGTCAAGACAGTCTCAGAGTCATAGCCATTTTGGAAGAAAGTCAAGGCAGCATTTTCCTGTTCGCTTACAGAAATAGCAGACTTAATAAAAGCGATCTTTCCGGAAGTAGCAGGCAGCTCGATGACAGAAGAAGGGTCGAAAGGTTCGACAGGATATTCCGAGCAGTCGCCCTCACCGAGGAGATAAGCCTCGAGCGATTTGAGCTTAGTTTCGCCATTAGAGAAGACCTCGATAAGGTCGGCATTATCATCGGCGGGGAAAACTCTGACCGAAGCGGCATATCGATCATTAACGAAGAGATCTATGATGGAATGATCGATAAATAACTGCAACTTCATGGTTTCACCTACAGCAGGATATACCGGCAACTGATAGCTGAAATTGGATAGGATATTTTCGACTTTCGCGATCTGATCGAAATTGACAGAGATGGTATGGTCGGCAGGATTATATTTCACGAAGGCCGTTTTGCCCAATTTATCCTTATAGAAATTGAAACCGAATTCATTATTACCGACCACAAAAGTAGCACAGATCTCAGCTTGACGACCTCTGACAGGGTTCAAATTAAGAGTGCCATTGATGGTTTGTTCAGACAAGACCTTAGAGACAGAGCCACGCATAGCAGTCGCACTGCTGCAAGGCTTCTGGGTCAATCTTCCCTGGGCATCGACACCGATCTGACGGGGCAAAGAGAAAAGGTGGGCATATCCATGATCAAGATTAAATTGAGTAGACATCTTGTCAGCTACGATACCTAAAGCGATAATATTACCATCTTTATCCTTACCGAAAGTGGGAGACATCAATCCGAAGCCATCAGTAGCAAAAATATCGAACGGGGCACTCTCGCTATAGTTTACGAACTTACCCTCACTGCTAATATCACCAATACGATAGATACACTTTACGCCGCCGGCCATGCCTTGAGGAGTCACAGCCATGAGCCATTTATTATTTGGCAATTTCACTACGCAAGGCATTTCAGGGAAATTGCCCTCACCGCTTTGCAGATTATAGAAACTACCATTATCATCCCAACCGCTACCATTATAACGATAGAGCTTAACGGAATTATCATAACCGATCATGAAATATGCGTTATTCTCATCAGTGCGGAAGAAGAAAGGATCTCGAGCAGTGTTATTATACGGTCCGACAAGAGCGCCCTTCTTAGACCACTGGCGGAGATTGGTCTGATCATCACAGAAAGCCATATTGGCATACGACTCACCGCCGCCATATCCAACGCCACTATAAATGATAGTAGGATTACCATTGTTGAATTTAGAATCGGTGAAAACGCATCCGGACCAACAACCACGAAGGTCATAAGACTCCGAAGGGTTCAGAACAGGCTTATCATCTTTCCAATTTACGAGGTCGGAAGAGACGATATGTCCCCAGTGCGCATGAGTCATCACGGGAGCCGAGCCGGTGCGTTGGAAGAAGACGTGATATTTCTGATCAGCGGGATTATAATAAAGGCCATGAGTTTCATTGGTCCAATTCATACCGGGCTGGCCATGATAACGAGCACGTAGGCGATCGCCGTCATAACGATCAGCGGGGAGATTCAGATCAGCATACTTTGCAGAGAAAGAGGGCACGATCACCTCATCCCACAGCTTGATAGAAGCGATAGCACCATTGAAATCGGCAGTACGAGCACCACACCAATCGTCATTATAATTGACATCACGACCGATTGGGAAATTAGCTTTGTTAGGATCCTCGATATTTTCATCAGTCGATCCCCACACCAGAACACCGCCGTCAGCGGCGACAGTGGTTGAAGCGACTTCCGTTCCATTGAGATAAAGTTTCACCTCATTGCCGACGATGTCGCGATCTTTCACTGTCAAGCAGAGAGAATTCCATTGCCACAGAGGAATCGTACCGGTACCTTCCAGTTCAACGAGCTGACCGGCTACATATACCTTACAAGAATACTTACCGGTACGCCCCAGATAGAAGCCGAAACCCGATTTGTAAGTATCGCTAAGACAAGAAGCCACAGCCACCTTATAGTTATTGGCATTAGCATCATCATGCTTAACGATGGCATGAGTATCGATAGCAAAAATCAACTCAGCGGTCAAATCCTCTTTGATAGTATTGATGATTTTGGCTGAAGAGAAAGTAGTATAACCATCAGTGCGCCACGCCTTCGAAGATCCATCATAAGAAGATATCGCCATAGCCTTATTGCCTTGGATGGCAAAAGAAGTTCTTGTGACCATATCCTTGATATTACTGCCATCGATGACATAATTCGCCTTAAGGGCAGCATTGGCAGGCAAAACAGGGAGCAAAGCCACAAATAGAATCAACCATAAATGCGCTAAATATTTCATTTCTAAAAGACTTGATCTAATAAAAAAATTAACAAAAATAGAAGTCATCATGAACCATTGCCAGATACTTTGTATAAAGGGGGTGAAGGATTCTTCACCCCCTAAATCAGAAGCTCTGAAAATGGGAAGCCAACAAAATATACTTATTTAACAAGCACTTTAGAAGCTTTGCCATCCACGACCTTGATATAAATACCGGCAGAGGGGTTATCAACTCTGATACCCTCAACAGTATAGAAAGAAGGAGTTGCATTAGAATTGACAGCTACATTATCAACACCGGATTCTTCGGGCGCGAGATAATCGAGAGCATTCTTGGTAAGTTTCTTGAGATTGCTGTCATAGCCGTTAACGCCGGCTCTGGGAGCCCATTCGCAAGCGGCGAGGCCATTAGCGAGGATACGACCCTGGATAGCGCCTCTCGGGGCGAAATCCACGATACCGGCGACGCAATAATCCTGCACGTGACCCCAAGTACCGATCACTTCGCAACCGAGTTGCGACTCAAAGTTTTCGAGGGTATTTTTGCCGGAACCGCTTTGGAAAGCGCCATCATAACCATTGAGGTCCCACATGCAGTTGTGGTCCTCGCGGTGCAACTCGCTGCCATCACCTGAACCAAGCAGAGGGAAGCTGGGGTGAGGATAGTTGGAATAAGTGGTCCAAGCCTCAAAATATTCCATATCCTTATAGATGGCATGGTCGCGACGGTCATAGACTTGAGTAGCGTCGGGTTCCTGGTTGTCGGGGTTCAACTGCCAAGAACCGAGGAGAGCGTTTACGCACCACACGTCAGTGCCGACGCCGCCATCGCCATCGCCGAAGATATTGGGCTGATAAGTCTCGGGCATACGACCCAGCGGAGCCACCAACTGAGTAGCGAACTTAGAGAGATAGAGGTTACCGCCATCCTCGACGAAACCGGCGAGAGCATCCATCACTTCATCGTTGGTGAATTCAGTAGGGAGGTTATCAAATCCCTTACCGATACCGACACGATCGATGTGAATCCAGATAGCATCGAGTTGAGTAGCATCGATTTTGTCGAGCTGAGAAGGAGTAATCACGACTCCGTCAGGATAAGTAGCTTGGAACCACTTAGCCGCAGTGCTTTCCTGAGCATTTTCATTGTCAGTAGACTCGTAGCCGATATACATACCCACTTTGGGAGCAGCGGCGAGATTGAGAGCAGAAGAAAGGGCGATCACAGCGAGACCCATGCCTTTCAATAAATTTTTACCTGTCATAATTTTGTAGAAATTTAATTAATAAAAAAATGATTTAAGTTATTTCGATACTATTATCGACTTAGATAGTCAATGCAATTCTTGGTGAGTCGTTCGACATTAGACTGGAAAGGATTACCGGTGTTCTGTTTAAACTCGTAAGCAGAGAGACCGATAGCCAAGCAACGCCCCGGGCGTTCGTCGGTAGGGAGGAATTCGACGATACCGGCGACGCAATAATCTACGACATGCGCCCAAGTAGCAAGGACGATAGAATTGGTGGCTTTTTCAAAATCAGCCACTGTATTAGGTTCGCCGGGGAATCCGTAAGTGTTAAGATCCCAGCAACAATTATGGTCTTCACGCCAACCGGGGCCTTCGAGAGCGAAAGTTTCATGACCGAAGTCAGGGATAGTGGCGAGACCGGCAAAAATGTCATGCGAACGGTGGTCGTAGACTTCACCCAGAGAAGGAGAACCGATCACAGCATTCATAGCCCAATTGTCAGAACCTTCACCCCCTTCACCGGAACCGAAGATACCAGGGGCATACATAGAAGAGATAATCCCTGTGGGGACAACCATCTGAGTGGCATGCTTAGTCAAGAACAAATTTCCACCGAGAGCCAGATATTCTTTGAGCGCCTTGACGGGTTCGGTGCCGGAGATGGTTTTAGGTAGTTTACGATAACCTTGAGCCAGACCGACACGGTCGATATTAATCCAGATGACGGAATAATTGTCAGGGTCAAGATTTTGGATTTTATCGGGAGTCAGCAACGCCCCTTGGGGATAAGTAGTTTTGAACCATTCGAGAGCAGCGATCTCATCATCATCCTCCAGATCGGCCTCCGAATCACAAGGGATGATCATAGCCGGGACAGAGGGCTGAGCTTCGATGGTAACAGCGACAGTTTTACCCAGCGAAGAAATGCCGTTAGCATATTTCAATTTCAGTGTATATAAGACCTCACGATTAGCGCTCTGACGCTTAATGGTGTAAGAAGTAACACCCGGGTCGAGTTCAGCCAATAGGACATTATCGCTATACAACTGAGTAGACTCAATATCACCCTCGGGGAGAGTCCAATTCAGCGTTACAGATCTACCCTCGATGGTATAGTCGAGACTTGTCACAGAGGGTTCGGTAGGAGTTTGGGGGAAATCGACATCAGAACAAGCCGACACAGCCAGGGCAAGCAACACAGCCGCCAAAGCCCCTTTAGATATATTGATAAAATTCATATTATTAACAAATTAGGTTAATTATTTATACAAATCTCCGCCATTTTCCTGCTCGACGAGAGGGATAGGGAAGAAGAGTTCATCTTCAGAGACGCTTGCACCCTCATAATAGGGTCTGATCTTAGCCTCCTCCTTCATATACTTATTCATAACATCGACGGCGACCCCCCATCTTACGAGGTCGAACCATCTGTGACCTTCCATAGCCAACTCGAGACGTCGTTCCATTCTGACAGCCTTACGAGCATACTCTTGCGTCCACCCCTCAGCGGGATACTCCTTGACGAGGTAAGAGACGAGATTAGGATTGATGTCGACGGGGGCATAATTCGGATCGATGCTACGAGCAGCCTTGCGTCGAACACTATTGATAAGTTCACGCGCCTCATCGAGCGAGCTATTAAGTTCAATAAGGGCTTCAGCCTTAAGCAGCACGATATCGGCATAACGGATCAGGCAGAAATTGAGAGGAGCACCACCCCAAGGCATCTCATTCATACGTTCATGAGCACCCGGTTCGCAAAGGCCCTTCTTTCCGGAATATTCACCATAAAGGTCGTAAGCACGACACCAAGCGCTGGTGTAGAGATGTCCTCTAAAAGGCATGCCGATACGGCCTACGGTGAAGTCGAGACGAGGATCGACATTGCCATCATAATCGACAGTAACCTTAACATCATTGAAAGAGCCATCGAGAATAGGGAGTCCATTGTTATCAGTACGGAAAGCATTTACCAGATTTTGGCTTGCCAAGAAGAAATCGTCACCATAACCATAGAGGTTACCTTCGCTATAAGTAGTGTTCAAGAGGTTGCACCAATTCAGGTGGAAACGGTCGTTGGCAGTAGAGAACTGGATAGCGAAAATCGATTCGTAAGTATTGTTGAACTCGACTTTCGACATATCGAGGAAATTAGGATAAAGCTGATAAGGGCCTTCCATCACAATATTGCTATACTTCAAGACTTCATCCCAAGAAGAGGTGAAAGCCGAGACCTTAGCATGGATAGCAGCAGCGGCAAAACGATTGATACGGCCGGGCTTATCCTGCTTTGATGGTAAGACATTGATAGCATCCTCGAGATCCTTCTTGATAAACTGGAAGATTTGTTCACGCGAGAACTCATGAGCCGAAGCCTTGTTGGGATCATCCACTTCAGTGAAATAAGGGATAGCCTTAAAGACTCTGATAAGGTCAAAATAGAAATAAGCACGGAGGGCCTTTAATTCGGCGACGAGGACATCTTGATTATCGAGTCCGGCACTTTGGACAGCGAGGATAGCCTTATTACAACGCGCCACGGCATAATAAGTATTCTCCCACTTATTAAAGCAGCTTGCATTATCGCTCAAGATATTCGAGATCTCGAGTTGGTGGATATTGGCCTCCATAGATATGGCTCCACCCCCCTTATAAGCATCATCAGAACGGACGTCGAAAATCCAGTTTGTGCTAGGGCCGGCAAAAGCGGGGTTATTATTATCAGCCCAGAAATGGGCTTCAAGGCCTTCATAAGCAGCAGCCATAATACCTTCGATAGAATCGTCATCGAGTTGTTCCTCAGAGAAAACGCCTTGCGGTTTGAGATCCAACATATCGCTACAAGAAGACATTCCCATCAATGCCAGGCACAAAGCCGGCAAAGCGATTTTTGAAATATATTTAGAGATCAACATAGCGTCGAAAATTTAGTAGATTAGAATTGAACATTAATGCCGAGAGTGAAAACACGGGGACGAGGATAAGGAGCATTATCCACACGAGCGCCCCAACCGGAAGCGGGAATTTCTGGGTCGAGTCCGGAATATTTGGAAATAGTAAAAACATTTTCCACCTGGCCGAACACATGGATAGCAGAAGCGTGGATCGGGCGCAATAACTTTGCCGGGAGTCTGTAAGTCAGTTTGATATACTTCAATTTGACGTACGACCCATCTTCGACATAATAAGAAGAGAAACGCGCCTCATTGTTATCGTCAGAGACGGTCAGAGCCGGGATTTGAGAGTTCGTATTATCAGGAGTCCAAGCATTAAGGATATCGACAGATCTATTGGTAGAAGCATCACCATAAGTCATGAAATAGAGATTCTTCTTAACTGAATTAATGACATCCATACCGAACTCACCGGAGAAGAAAGCACTAAGAGTGAAATCCTTATAAGAGAAATCGAGATTCAGACCCATGGATAGATCGGGGTTGGGATCGCCGATGATGCAACGGTCATTTTCATCGATCAGACCATTTCCATCGAGGTCGCGATATATAAGACGACCGGGGGCTGCACCGGGCTGAGTAGCATGGTTGGCTACTTGTTCGGCAGATTGGTAGATACCATCGCAGACATATCCATAATAGATGCCCATAGGCTCACCGATGATAAGACGAGAATCGCCATCACCGAGAACAGAACGACGTTCGAAGAGGTAAGTAAGTTTATTCTTATACTGAGCGATATTGAAAGAACCCTTCCAAGAGAAATCGCCATAGCGAGGCGAATAATAATTGAGAGCAACTTCCCAACCGCGGTTTTCCATCGAACCGGTGTTCATCCACATTTTGGCATTTTCACCGGCGACAGAGAGAGTAGGAGGCTCGGTGAGCATATCTTTTGTATTTTTGAAATAATAATCGGCAGAAATACCCAAAGATCCATTGAACATCGTAAGGTCAAGACCGATGTTGGTCTGAGTAGTAGTTTCCCACTTCAGGGCAGTATTTCCGGAAGAAGCGACGATGATTCCCGGAGTAGCCGAGGTGTTACTACCATCGAAGTCGTAAGAAGCTCTGAGGTCGTAGGCATAAGTAGAATAGGAGGCATACCAGTTGCCGATAGCGGCATTACCATTTTGTCCCCAAGCGAATCTGACTTTCAGATCGTTAAGGATATCATTTTCGGGGAAGAAAGCCTCTTTGGTAGGACGCCAAGCGAGAGTAAAAGCGGGGAACACGCCCGAATTGTTATGGGAATTAAGGCGAGAAGAAGCATCACGACGGATGGTGAAAGAGGCGTAATAACGCTCATCGAAATTATAGTCGACTTTACCGAAGATCGAGAAGAGCGACCATTGCGACTTACCGCCGCCATTGGTTTGGACACCGGAACCGGCACCGAGTTGCATAAAGCTTTCCTCTTCGAAAGCATATCCGGTCCGAGCAGCAGAAAGATTCTGTTGAGTATATTTTATAGCCTCGACACCGAATAGAGCATTAATATTGTTTTTTCCGAAAGACTTGACATAATTAGCGGTATTAGTCCAAGTCCAAGTATCCCATTCGTTGTATTCACGCGACACTGAATTTTCCAAATCGGCAGAAATACGACGATTCAAGTACTTATTGAAATATTGAGTATGGTCGATACCGAAGTTGGATTTGAGCGTAAGGCCATCGATTGGTCTGACCTCCAGATAGGCATTTCCAAAGATACGCCAACTATTATTGCTGTTATTACGACCGTTATAGAGTTGCTGCACAGGGTTTCCCAGATCGGAATTCATCAGATCCTTCGGGTTGCTGAAAGATCCATCCAAGCCATATACAGGGATAGCGGGGTTTTGACTCATAGCCAAGAAAGGCACACCCTTATCATCATTATAAGCCGAACCGCGATAATTATAATTAGCCACCATAAAGTTTTCGCCGACGCTCACATACTTATTGAAATTATAGTTAGAATTGAGGCGAGCAGAATATCGGCGATAGAAGGTATAATTCATGATACCATCCTGGTTGATGTAATTGCCGGAGAAAAGGAACGAACCTCTCTCACTGCTATTGGAGATAGTAGCCGTGAGATTGTTGGTCCAAGCCGTACGATAGATAGCATCTTGCCAGTCGGTACCGGGGGAAGTTGGGAAATTGGGATCTCCATTAGCGAACTCTACGAGTTGAGGCTCGGCGCCATTACCGAAGAGAGGATGCGAAGGGTTGGTAATACCGGCATTACGGTTGGCAGTCCAGAAAGCCTGACCCCATTGTTGAGAATCCATCATTTGGTAGAGCGAACCGACAGTTTGGGCACTAACAGCATAATCGACATTAACAGACAACTTACCCCCCTTACCATGTTTTGTGGTAATAATGACGACTCCATTGGCGGCACGAGAACCGTAAATAGAGGCCGAAGCAGCATCCTTAAGGACTTGCATAGACTCGATATCGGAGGGATTGATCGAAGCGATATTATCGATAGCGACACCATCTACGACATAAAGAGGTTCGGCGCCATTGATAGTGCTCATACCACGAATTCTGATACTGCCCTCAGCGCCGGGGTTAGCGGCGATATTAACTTGGACACCCGGCAAACGGCCCTGCATAGAGTTCATAATATTGCCGGCACTTTCGCTGAGAGGCTCATTCATATCCATGACCGAAACGGCACCGGTCAGGTCAGCCTTCTTCTGCTTGGTGTAACCCACGACCACCAACTCATCGAGCGATTGCAAATCTTCACTCAATAAGATAGTTAGCTCCGGGGCAGCAGCGACGGTATGAGGCGTAAAGCCTACATAAGTAACTTTAAGTTTTTCACCACTCTTCACATTGATCGTGAAGTTGCCATCGATATCGGTGGCCACACCATTGGCAGGAGATGAAGCCGGAATGACAGAAGCTCCGATCAGGGGCTCACCATCAGTCTTCGACAACACCTTACCATGCACAGTGATGTCTTGAGCTTGTAGTCCTAATGCTGAAAGGATCAGACATAGGATAGCAAAGAATTTATTTTTCATGAGCATATATAATTGATGAAGTTTTCAGGTGTCAGATACTATTTGAGTTTTCAAGTAGAATATATATCGTTTTCTAAATAATCATCAAGAATTGTGATGGTATTTAGATTTCGACGCAAAGGTATATCAAGCGCAAGATGTCCTCTTAACAAAAATTCAATATAATATTACCAATGTCAGTTGTTTTATCGAAATTGTCAAGAAATTGAACATAGTACTTGCAAAATATATCAAGAGTCAAAAGAGCGTGAATCAGAGGTTCAAATGGAGATCAACTCTAAGTGCGATCACTAAGAGACAGAACCGGATAATTTATTACGCAAATCACTTGGAGAGAATCCGAAAGCATCTTTGAAACATTTGGAGAGATAAGCCGGAGAAGTGAATCCCACTTCATAAGCGATCTCACTTACTGTTTTCTCAGTCGATATGAGCAGAGTTCTCGCCTTCTGGAGGCGGTGTTGTCTGATGATTTCAACCGGAGACAGATTGGTCAAGGCCTTAATTTTTCGGGTAAACTGCGCCTGTCCGATGCCGAAACGACCGGCAATTTCTTCAATCGACAAGTCAGCATTACCCAACTCCCGGCGAACGATAGTAAGGAAAGAGGAATAAAAGTCACTTTCCACTCCCATCTTGTCATTCAGATCGGAGATAGGCTTACGTTCCGATCGGGATAACATATCAGCGTCTGATGTGTTGGCATTATCCAAGTAAATATTTTTGACACGTTTTCTATTCTCAATCAGGCTCTTGCAACGCGCCATCAACACATCTGTATTAAATGGTTTAGACAGATATCCGTCAGCTCCACAATCATAGCTTTCACATCTCTGTTCATCCAGATTGCAAGCAGTAAGCATCAACACGGGGATATGAGAAGTGGAAATTTCCTCCTTAATCTGTTTGCAACACTCGAAACCATCCATACCGGGCATCATGATATCGGTGATAATTAGATCGGGGACATATTTAGTGGCTAACTTAATACCATGGAGGCCATTTTCTGCTGTGATGATATTATATACCGGGGAAAGCAATTCTCTGATCATGCTGAGAATATCGGCATTATCATCGATCACTAAAATAAGGGGCTTTCCGTTGTCGAACATGAACTCCGAGCCGGCAACCGATTCCAATTCAGCCAACACTTCGGCCTCCGAGATATGAGACAGATCATCGATAGGCTTATCATCGACATGTCTCACAGGCAAAGAGACCTTGAAAGTAGAGCCCTTGCCAAGAGAACTATCAACAACAATATTACCCTCATGGAGTTCAATAAAGGCCTTGGTCAAACAAAGACCAATACCGAAACCTTGCGGAGAGATTTTGTCGACTTGATAGAAACGATTGAAGATACGCGATATATCCTCCTTAGCGATACCCTTACCGGAATCTACGATCGAGAATGAGAACGAGTTATTGTCATCTTCAAGGATCAAATCGATCGTTCCATTATCGGGAGTATACTTAAAAGCATTAGACATCAAGTTGAAGAAGACTCTTTCGATCTTGTCGGGATCGAGTGCCATAGTGCTGACACTCTTCAGATGGTTGGAGAGAGACAACTTGATATTATGATTGACAGCCACCCCTCTAAAAGCCTCCAACCAGTCGGAGAACAATTTAGAGATGTTGACTTCGACGAGGTTAAGTGAGAGTTTGTCATTTTCATATTTGCGAAAATCCAATATTTGGTCGATGAGTCTCTTCAAGATTTTGACATTTTTCAGAGCTATTTTCATCAACACCTTGTCCGAACCGGTAAGATAGTCAGCACGAGCCAAGACCTCGACAGGCTCGGAGATGAGAGTCAAAGGAGTTCTCAAATCATGCGACACATTAGTATAGAACACCAATTTCGATTTGGTAGCCTCATCAAGTTGCTTATATAGGACCTTTTGTCTATCTCTCTCCTTTTCGAGCTGCTCATTTTGGGAAGTCAACAGAAGTTCGAACTTATTTTTCTGTTTGAACAATCTCAAGAGCAACAAAATAGCGACGAAGAACAAAACACATAAAATGGTGATCGAATAGATGAACATTCGTTGCACCTTATGCTGATTGAGCATATTATAATTTTTTTCGTTCAGGAACTCGATCTTCTTGGTTTGGTCTTGCAACAGAGAATCCTGGTTCAATAGAATAGTAGCCAGTCTGGCATCGATGGCAGAAGATTGGGCCGGGATGATATCTTGATGCTTATATGGCTGCCCTTTCAAGATCTTCATGGCAGTACGAATCAAACGCTGGCCATCAGTAGGATACATAAAAGTGGCATGAATTATACTATCCTTCACAGCCTTAATACCGAGATTGGGGGCAGCATCAGTGCCGAGAATTATCACATCGGAGACCCCTCTGTTTTTTAAAGCCTTGGCAGCTCCAATAGCCATAATGTCATTATGTGCATACACGATATCGACATCAGGATAAATTCGGATCAAAGAATCCATCACATCTTCAGCCACATTCTCTTTCCAAATGCCGGTGACGCTTGCCACTATCTTCTTTTGTAGATCATTATTAATGACACGTGTGAATCCTCGATGACGCTCCTCAGCCGGGGTCGATCCGGGCAGTCCTGTAATCTCGATGATTTCGGCAGGGCCATCTATAATATTGATGGCATAATTGGCAGCAGCTTCACCTATTCCTTCATTGTCGAACTCCATATAGCAGGAATAATCATTGCCGATTACACCGCGGTCGAATACCAAAACAGGGATACCCGAATTGTAGGCCTCCGATAGAATGGGGGTGATAGAATCAGCCTGATTGGGAGCGGCTATGATGATGTCAAAATGATGGTCAATGAAATATCGTATGTCAGCGATTTGCTTAGAATTATCGTCATCGGCAGTCAATATCTCCACCTCGGCATCATCGTGGAACAACATCTCGCGTTTTATTTCTTCATTCAACTTATCCCGCCAATCATCCTTGCTACATTGTGACACACCAATACGATATTTCTTGTCACCTCCACAGGAAGAGAGAAGAGATGCCATCCCCACAATAAGGAGTAGATATAAGGTGATTTTTTTCATTGATAGCATTCAAGATTGATAAACATTCAAAGTTAACATCTGAAAGCAATAGAGACGACTCACACCCCGAAGGGATCAGAGAAGGCAACGACTCTATTACTGAGAAGGTTCAAGGTTCGGCTTTTTTATTTACCTAAAGAACAGGTTCTTTATGGTATTCTACGAATGTATGTCAGATCAATACCGGACAAAATTGATACAGCTAAAGCTGACTATTGTTCAAAAATGCTCAACATCTGTCACACATACATGCACAAAATTAAAACATCGATGAAATAAAGCCTATAATAAATGTTGCATTAAATATAACACATCGACAAATTTATTAAAAATATCAAGAAATTTATCTTGCAAGTCAACATCGACAAATTCATAGCAAAAATCTGAAATTAAGAGCGACTTCTGAGCTCGAATATATAAAAAAAGAAATAAACATATCAGAAAACAGACAGCGTAAAAAAATTTATAAAGAAAACACAGAAATTGTAAAAATACAAAGGAGGATATGCATTAAATTTGTGGCGTAAAAGAACTATAAAACGATAACATAAATCATAAGGTAATTTTGACTATGCATTGTCATAGGGGTAAATTTTTGTTGGTTGTACTATGCAAAATCATCTATCTGATACGAGACGCATCAGATAGATGATTAAGTATAGTCAAAAAGTCAAGGAACGCGACCCTAAATCCCGATAGCAAAAAATTGTGTTATTATCGATGGAGGGAAGATAAGGAGGTAGTTTCTGTTGATGTGTGTTGTCGGATTATAGAAATAATCATTTTTTGTTTTGTGAGTGAGACAAAAAATGATTATTTTTGTAGGCTAAAAGTTTCGCCAAATGGAAACTTTTTACTAATTTTGCAATAAAAATAAAATCTATGAGAGTTTCCCAAATAAAGGTTGTATTATTAGATGAAGCCTTGAATTTCGTTCGCTCCCTACCTATAAAAGTACAGGAGAAGATAGTATATAACTATAAGAAAATTGAGAACGGATTGATAAGCAAGGAACTTTTTAAGAAATTAGAAGCTTCTGAGATATGGGAATTTCGGACTATATACAATGGCAATTGCTATAGATTGTTTTCCTTTTGGGATACAGAAAGGGATACCTTTATCATAGCCACTCACGGCATTGTAAAAAAAAGCCAGAAGACACCTCCAAAGGAGATTCTGAAAGCAGAAAAGATTAGGGAAGAATATTTCAAAAACAAGTAAATATGGCAACGATGAATATGACACCACTTGAAGTGTTGACCGATGAAGTATTTGGCAAGGAAGGAACACCCAAGCGTGACGCAATGGAGAAGCAACTAAAAGAAGATGTTAACGCCTACTTCGTTGGCGAGGCAATCCGTAAAATGCGTCAAGCTCAGAAACTCACTCAAGAAGAATTGGGCGAGCGAGTAGGTGTGCAGAAAGCGCAAATATCACGTTTGGAGAAAGGGAAGAGCGTAATAACTCTTCCGACAATGAGCCGTATATTCCAAGCTCTGGGAGTCTCCACTGCTACACTCGATTTAGGCATCGGAGGCAAAGTTGCTTTATGGTAACAGCGTACTCAGAGGAGAGGGGATGACCATAAGAGCGCGTTCTTATGTGATGTAATGGGAGCTATAGCTCTTAATAGAATTATCCATGGATCGGAATAAAGAAAGGAAGTTGGCTATGCGCTATATTGAGATAAAAGGGGCTCGGGTTAATAACCTCAAAGATATCGATCTGAAGCTACCGTTGGGGAAGCTGATCGTGGTGACCGGGGTAAGCGGCTCGGGCAAATCGAGTTTGGCATTTGACACGTTGTATGCCGAGGGACAACGTCGCTATGTGGAGAGTCTGTCGGCCTACGCGCGGCAATTTATGGGACGAATGTCGAAGCCGGAATGTGACTATATCAAGGGATTACCACCCGCGATAGCAGTTGAGCAGAAGGTTAATACACGCAATCCACGCAGCACCGTGGGCACAGCCACCGAGATATATGACTACCTGCGTATGCTCTATGCCAGAGTGGGTCACACCTACTCGCCGGTGAGCGGCGAAGAGGTGCGCAAATATGGCATCGAGGATATCGTCAAGACTCTTCAGAGTTATCCTGAAGGGACACGGATAGCGGTGTTGACACGACTCCACGTGCCCGAAGGGCGCAGCGTGGCGCAACATCTCGACATCCTTCAGAAGCAGGGATATAGCCGATTGGAACATAACGGCACCTTCGAGCAGATCACCGACCTTATCGCCAAGGGAGTGACAGAACTCGATCCGGACTATCGACTGCTGATCGACCGCTTGGCAGTAACCTCCGACAAGGATGAGATCTCACGACTCACCGACTCGGTGGAGACGGCATATTTCGAGGGTCGCGACGAGGCGGTGATCAAGATATGGGGAAAAGATGGAGTGCATGAGCATCTCTTCTCGCGGAAATTTTCTGCCGACGGCATCGAATTTCGCGAGCCCAACGACCTGATGTTCAACTTCAACAATCCCTACGGGGCGTGCGAGAAGTGTGAAGGATTCGGTCAGGTGCTGGGAGTTAGCGAAGAATTGGTGGTGCCCAACAAGACGCTGAGCATCTATCAGAATGCCATAAAATGTTGGAGCGGCGAGAAGATGAGCGAATGGAAGAAACATCTGATCCATCTTGCGCCACGATTCAACTTTCCTATCCACACGCCCTACAATCAGCTCACCGAGTCACAACTTGACTTTCTGTGGCATGGCAACAGCATGTGGGAGGGTATCGACGGGTTCTTCCGCTGGCTCGACACACGGATGGACAAGATGCAATTTCGCATCCTGCGTGCGCGCTATCGCGGCAAGACCATCTGTCCGGAATGTCGCGGGAGCAGACTTCGCAAGGATGTGGAATATGTGAAGGTCGGAGGGAAGAGCATCACACAATTAGTGAAGATGCCGATCAGCGAGCTTAGCGACTTCTTCGCACAGTTGCAACTGAGCGAGACGGATGGCAGGATAGCCGAGCGACTTCTCAAAGAGATCAGGCAGCGGCTTTTATTCCTGAACGAAGTAGGACTCTCCTACCTCACCTTAGACCGCCTCTCCTCCACCCTATCGGGAGGCGAGAGCCAGCGTATCAACCTTGCCACTTCGTTGGGGAGTTCATTGGTAGGGTCGCTCTATATTCTCGACGAGCCGAGCATCGGATTGCATTCGCGCGACACGGGGCGGTTGATCCGCGTGTTACGGCGCTTGCAGCAGATCGGCAATACGGTAGTGGTGGTGGAACATGACGAAGATATTATGCTTGCCGCCGACGAGATAGTGGATATAGGGCGAGATGCCGGGCGCAATGGCGGCAAGGTGATGCTGACGGGCAATCTTCAAGAATTGCTGAGCGACGGCAAGCCACACGAATCATACACCATCGAATATCTGCGAGGAGAGCGACGCATCGAATTGCCGCACCATCGTCGTGCTTGGAAAAAGGCGATTGAGATAAAAGGGGCGGCGGAAAACAATCTTAAGGACATCGATGTCAAGATACCGTTAGGGATCCTGACAGTGGTGACCGGGGTGAGCGGATCGGGGAAATCGACCTTGGTAAAAGAGGTGCTCTACAAGTCGCTGATGTATGCACTCGGCGAGGGTGTGGGGACTCCCGGCAGCCACCGAGAGCTATGCGGTGACTACCGCGATGTAAAATTTGTCGAATTTGTCGACCAGAATCCTATCGGCACCTCCTCGCGTAGCAATCCGGCTACCTATCTGAAGGCCTACGATGAGATCAGGAGGCTCTTCGCCGAGTGTCAACTGTCGAAGCAGATGGGGTTCACCGCTGCCCACTTCTCATTCAACACGGATGGAGGGAGATGCGACGAATGTAAGGGAGATGGCACTATAACGATCCCGATGCAATTCATGGCAGATATCGAGGTGGAATGTGAAACTTGTCATGGCAAGCGATTCAAGCCGGAGATACTCGACGTGGAATATCGCGGCAAGAACATCTACGAAGTGTTGAACATGACAGTGAACCAGGCGATAGAATTTTTCGGGGCGACCGATGAGTCACAAGAGCGCAAGATAGTGACTCGCCTCAAGCCCCTGCAAGATGTGGGGTTGGGATATATCAAATTAGGGCAATCCTCCTCTACCCTATCTGGGGGAGAGAACCAGCGCGTGAAGCTCGCCTACTACCTGCTTCAAGAGCGACAGAGCGGCATGCTCTTCATCTTCGATGAGCCTACGACGGGACTTCACTTCCACGACATCTCGGTGCTGTTAAAATCGCTCAATCGACTTGTGGATAATGGCAACAGCGTCTTGATAATCGAGCACAACATGGACATCATCAAATCGGCTGATTGGGTGATAGACATCGGTCCGGAGGGTGGCGAAAAGGGTGGAGAGATCGTAGCGGTCGGCACGCCGGAAGATGTGGCGGCATGCGAGCGATCATACACGGGTCGCTACCTTCGAGAGAAGCTGAAGCGCGACAAGAGGGAAGCCCCGACAAAATGATTGTAGCGACACAAAAATCGAAGAAGAAAAACTATGAGATAGCGTTATGAGAAAGATAATCTATGTGATAGCGATCAGCCTGATATGTCTTGGGGTGGAGAGTTGCCGAGAGAAGCGACGGGATCCGGGGCGAGAGAATGGGACACAGCTCTACAATCGGAGTGTGGCATTGACCCGGCAATATATCGACAGTCTGCGAGGAGCGAAAGACTCGGCGGCAGTCCACGGTCTATCCGAGCGATATGAAGAGGCGTTGACCCACCTTCAATTCGAATATCCGGCAGAGACCTACTTGCAGATAGAAGAGGGGAAGAACGACACCTTGACGCGACTGACGCTCCGCTATGCCGAACTGAGAGACTCCCTGCTAAGGAGAATGGGAAGCATCGAAAAGAGCGACAGCCTCTCCAAAGACAGTATCGAGCGTGTTCAATAGAACGCGCTCTTATTTTTTAGGATGGGCTATGACAGACATTTCGCAGTTCTTGCAGTTGAAATCGAGGCGGAAAGTGTTGGGACCGGTGGAGATGCTGAGGGGCGGAGCGAATCGGGCTTTTGTTTTATCGTCTACTGTTTTATCACGGAGGCAACATCCGAGTTCCCGACGCAGGCAATAGCGAGTGGTCATAACCTCAACCTCTCCTCGGGGTATACGTGTCTCCAGGGCATCATCCATGCTCTTGACGCCATGCTCTTGATAGAACTGACGAGCCAGCGGATTCGCCACATTATCGCGCGGATCGAGCCTGTCAATGGGGAAACGAGCCTGCGAATCCTCGGGAGCACGATGATCGAAATGGTATGTTTCAAGGTTTGCTCTGTCGAGTAGTGCCAAGAGATCGCGACGTAGGGCCGTGAGTTGAGAGGCGGGGATGAATATCGAACCGTTGAGGTGATCGGTGAAATTGCGGAGCCGATAGATTGTGCCACCCAATTTGGCGAAGACCTTACGATAATCCATAGGAGAACGGGCCGGCGACTTGTCGACATCCAAAGGGAGGCGGACGGATAGGCCTCTCTGATCGGAGGCAGAGACACCGTTGGCATCAATTTCGATATCCACATCGATGAGCCGCAGAGCGGTGTCACGCGCCATCTCCGCCTGCCAGAGGCGGTCGAAAGTGCGATGTATCACAACATCCTTGGGCAATTTAAAGGGACGCGAAGAGAAGATTCTGCCATTGTCGACACGATTCACCCCGACGCCGACATACTCTCCGTCGTGGTTGAAGAAACTTATGCCATCGCCATTGTTGAGTTGCGAAGGGTCGGAGATGACCTCTCCCATCGACTTGGGTGTTAGGATCGAAGCCATCGACACCTTGCGTCGTCCGGCGAGGAAATAATCGGTAAAACCGCGGTTGAAACTCTTGGAGAGATCGGGAGAGAACGAAATCTGAGAAGATCCGCAAGAAGATCGATGGAACTGCTCGGGATATCGGGCAATGACATCATCGATGATGCGGCGATAAGCGGCGGTGACATTCTTGACATAATCGGCATCCTTAAGACGCCCCTCGATCTTGAAAGAAGAGACTCCGGCGAGGATCATCTCCTCGACATGTTGAGAAGCGTTGAAATCGCGCAGCGAGAGGAGATAACGATCGCGCATCAAGACCTCCCCCCTACCATTTCGGAGGGTATAAGGGAGACGACACATCTGAGGGCACTCACCGCGATTGGCAGAACGGCCCATAGCCACGCAGCCGGCGCCGCATCGGCCGGAATAACTGACACAGAGAGCGCCATGGACGAAACACTCTATAGGCACCGACACTTCTTGCGTCACCTTTCGAATCTCCTCGATCGAGAGCTCACGCGCCAAGACAATCTGCGAAAAACCGACATCCTGAAGGAAACGGGCCTTCTGCGGAGAGCGAGTGTCGCACTGCGTGCTGGCATGCAGAGCGATGGGTGGGATATTGAGTCGCAGAAGTGACATATCTTGCACTATCAGAGCATCCACGCCGGCGAGATAAAGTTCGCGGCAGAGACGCTCCACATGCTTTAACTCATTAGGATAAACCAGAGTATTTACTGTGACATATACGCGAGCTCTGAAGGCGTGAGCGAACTCCACGACCTCCCGGATATCCTGAATCGAATTAGAGGCATTATGGCGAGCGCCATGAGAAGGGCCACCCATATATACGGCATCAGCGCCATGCAAGATAGCTTGTATGGCGACATGACGATCGGCAGCGGGGGCTAAGAGTTCAATGGGACGAGACATTACTTATTTTACTTTCATGTAGCGATCGATGGATCGTTTATCCTCACGTTCGCGGATGGATTGGCGCTTGTCATATTGCTTTTTGCCACGTCCCACACCGATGAGCATCTTGGCGAGGCCACGCTCATTGATGAAAACACGTAGGGGCACGATGGTATAGCCGGGATCTTCGGCAGCCTTGCGGAGAGCACGTATCTCCTTACGATTGAGGAGGAGCTTGCGGTCGCGGCGAGCCGGATGATTGTTGTAAGTGCCATAGAAATACTCGGCAATGTTCATACCCTTGACCCACACCTCATTGTTTTCGACGATGCAATATGTATCAACAAGAGAGGCGCGGCCGTCGCGGATAGACTTGATCTCCGTACCGGTTAGCACGATGCCTGCGACATAAGTATCCGAGATCTCATAGTCGAAACGGGCACGCTTATTTTTGATATTAACTTCGTTAGCTTTCATAATCTTGAGGAAGAGAGTTTTTTAATATAAAACGCGAAGAGAGAGGGTTTTATTGAGAGGAGTGAGGAGAGAGATTATTGAGAGAGATTATTGAGAGAGATCAATTAACAAAGACATGAGGTAGGAAGATGGTGTGGAATGCCCACCCCCAGAGGATTGGTACACCGAGCACGAGGATGCAAAGGATTACGGTGGTCATATTGATGACATCCTGATTAACACGCATCACTCGGACACCCTTGTAGATGATATAGATGGTCCATAGAGGGAGCAGGTAAATCACCTCCTGTATCATGGGAAAGACGTTGGAGAGGGTGTAAAATATTGCGAGAGAGGAAAGAGCCATCATGACGAACTGCATACCATTGTCCTTGCGGAAGAGGTAGCGCGACTTCTTGGGGAGCAGAAACCCGCAGAAGAGCAGGATTGTGAAATACCCGAAGAAGAAAGCGAGGAAAGTCACCAATCCATATACCGCCCAATCGGAGATGGTGCGATTGTCGTAGAAAAGGTCGGCGACTTCGGAGAAAGCAGCGAGAGCCACGAGGGGATAGAAGCAAGAAGCGGCGACCTCCTCATTTTTGAAAGCGCGACGACGGAGTTTCTTCCACCCCTCCACGGGAGTGGAGAGAATTTTCAGGAAAAAGAAGAAAGCGATCGAATCCCTTTTTTTAGGAGACTTAGACTCCTGCTCATCATCTGGGTTGGTGTCATCCGACTCGATATCGGCATCGTCGTCCAAATTATAGAGAGTATCATCATCCTCCTCAAGAACGTAGGTATCAGTGTCTTGAGGGTCGTTGACGTTGTTATATTTAGGGTAAAGAATATCAGTTGCCATAAAATCAAAATTTAAGGAACGCGCTCTAACATAAGAAGCACCCGAAATGGGGCTCCGCAGCGTCGGGAATGGCGACACGGAGAGGTATCGAGGATCGAATCGGGCATAAGAGAGGTAACTATAATACGGATTGAGAGGGTGAAATATTGTGGGAGAGAGCGAATTTTTTTCGATAGGGGTAAAGTAGGGGTAAAGTAGGGGTAAAGTAGGGGTAAAAAAAGAGGTCTTGCCGGGATGGGCAAGACCTCTTTTACTATAAGGGGATAGGGATTAGTCAGCGAGCTGCTCGTTGAGGATGCGGATCATTTCGATGGCGCTCTTGGGGATGCGAGTACCGGGGCCGAAGATAGCAGCGACACCAGCCTTGTAGAGGAAATCGTAATCTTGGGCGGGGATCACACCACCGGCAGTAACGAGGATGTCGGGGCGGCCGAGTTTCTTGAGCTCTTCGATAACTTGAGGGATAAGAGTCTTATGCCCAGCAGCGAGAGAAGAGACACCAAGGATGTGGACGTCATTTTCGACAGCCTGGCGAGCTGCTTCAGCTGGAGTTTGGAACAAGGGTCCCATATCGACGTCATAACCGCAGTCGGCGTAGCCTGTAGCAACTACCTTAGCACCACGGTCGTGACCATCTTGACCCATTTTAGCAATCATGATACGAGGTTGACGGCCTTCGCGCTTAGCGAAGTCAGCAACGACGCGGCGGGCTTCCTCGAACTCGGGATCACCCTTTTCTTCGTTAGAATACACACCGGAAATGGTTTTGATAACAGCTTTATAACGACCTACGACAGCCTCGCAAGCGTCGGAGATTTCGCCGAGCGAAGCGCGGAGACCGGCAGCCTTAACAGCGAGGTCGAGGAGATTGCCCTTCGAAGGATCTTTCACGCACTCAGTGATATCGGCGAGTGCCTTCTGCACAGCAGCCTCATCGCGGTTCTTGCGGAGCTCTTCGAGGCGAGCGCATTGTTCCTTACGCACCTCAGTATTGTCGACTTCGAGGATATCGATAGGATCTTCATGGTCGAGGCGATACTTGTTGATGCCGACGATGGTTTGCTTGCCGGAGTCGATATGAGCCTGCGTACGAGCGGCAGCCTCCTCGATGCGGAGCTTGGGAAGACCTGTTTCGATAGCCTTAGCCATACCGCCGAGTTTTTCGATCTCCTGGATATGCTCCCAAGCGCGGTGAGCGATTTCATTGGTAAGGCTCTCCACATAGTAAGAACCGCCCCAAGGATCGACTTGCTTGCAGACGTAAGTTTCCTCTTGGATGTAGATCTGCGTATTACGAGCGATACGCGCGGAGAAGTCGGTGGGGAGGGCGATAGCCTCATCGAGAGCGTTGGTATGGAGCGACTGAGTGTGACCGAGCACGGCACCCATAGCCTCGACACAAGTACGACCGACATTGTTGAAGGGGTCTTGCTCGGTGAGCGACCATCCGGAAGTCTGGCAGTGAGTACGGAGTGCGAGCGACTTGGGGTTCTTGGGGTTGAACTGCTTAACGATCTTAGCCCAGAGCATACGAGCGGCACGCATCTTGGCGATCTCCATGAAATAATTCATCGAAATACCCCAGAAGAAAGACAAGCGAGGAGCGAAGGAGTCGATATCCATACCGGCGTTGACACCGGCGCGGAGGTATTCGAGACCGTCGGCGAGAGTATAAGCCAGCTCGATGTCGGCAGTTGCGCCGGCCTCCTGCATGTGGTATCCGGAGATAGAGATCGAGTTGAACTTAGGCATATTCTTGGAGGTATACTCGAAGATGTCGGCGATGATCTTCATGGAGAAAGCCGGTGGGTAGATATAAGTGTTACGCACCATGAACTCCTTGAGGATATCATTCTGGATAGTACCAGCCATTTCATCGAGTTTGGCACCCTGTTCGAGTCCGGCGTTGATATAGAAAGCGAGCACGGGGAGCACAGCGCCATTCATGGTCATAGAAACGGACATCTTGTTCAAAGGGATTCCATCGAAGAGGACCTTCATATCCTCGATCGAGCAGATAGATACACCGGCTTTACCTACGTCACCGACTACACGTTCGTGGTCGGCGTCATAACCGCGGTGGGTAGGGAGGTCGAAAGCAACAGAGAGGCCCTTCTGACCGGATGCGAGGTTACGGCGATAGAAAGCGTTAGACTCGGCGGCGGTGGAGAATCCGGCATACTGGCGGATGGTCCAAGGTCTCATGGGATACATGGCGCTATAGGGGCCGCGGAGGAACGGGGGAAGGCCGGAGACATAGTCGAGATGCTCCATACCTTCGAGATCTTCTTTAGAATATACCGGCTTAACGGGGATAAGTTCGGCGGTGAGCCACTCCTCACCCGACACCATGTTGTGGCAATTATCAGCCACAGCCTTATTGATATCTATATCTTTAAAATTTGGTCTCATGACGTAATGGGATTATTTGAGGAGTTTAGCATTAAAATCTTTAAGAGTATCGAGAACGTTGACCTTGACATGGATGAAGTTTTCGATACCGGCGGCCTTGAGGTCGTCCATGCAAGCGGGAGCTCCGGCAACTACGAAGAGAGCACGGCCGTTGAGTTCCTTGAAAGCCTCGGGAGCGAAAGTAGCATACTCATCGTCGGAAGAGCAGAGCACTACAACGTCAGCCTGCTTCTCGATGGCAGCGTCGACACCCTGCTTGACAGTATCGAATCCGATATTGTCGATGATTTCATAACCGGCGCAACCGAAGAAGTTGGAAGAGAACTGAGCACGAGCGAGACGCATAGCGAGGTTGCCGATGGTGAGCATGAACACCTTGGGACGGTGAGCGGCACGTTCAGTAGCGAGACGGAGGTCTTCGAACTGGCTTGCAGCGCGGTCGAAGCAGAGAGCCTCGACAGCCTTATCGGCGTCGACACTTTCAGAGCAAGCGCACTTGCAAGTGCAAGACATCGGAGCCTTATCGCCGGCAGTTTCGTTGAAGTTGGGGAACTGGTTGGTGCCCAACAGGCTTTCCTTGCGGCGAGCCACGTCGAGATGACGCTTAGTTCCGGACTCATTGACCTTGCGTTGGATTTCACCGGTGGCGAGGAGAGCGGCGAAACCGCCATTATCCTCGACCTCGTTGAAGAGTTTCCAAGCCTGAGCGGCGATCGAAGCGGTAAGATTTTCGATATAATAAGAACCGCCGGCGGGGTCAACGACCTTATCGAGGTGAGACTCCTCGCGGAGGAGCACTTGCTGATTTCGAGCGATACGTTCGCTGAACTCATCCGGGCGCTTGTAGCAGCGGTCGAAGGGGAGAGTTTCGATCGAATTGACACCTGCGAGAGCGGCGCTCATGGTTTCGGTCATAGAGCGGAGGAGGTTGACATGCGAATCGAATAGAGTCTGGTTGAACTCGCTGGTAACGGCGTGAACATGCATCTTGCAAGCGCACATGCACTCGGGGTTGTAAGCCTTAACGATTTGCGCCCAGAGCATACGAGCGGCGCGGAACTTAGCGAGCTCCATGAAATAATTGGAAGAGATGCCCATATTGAACTTGATGCGGCAGCCCACTTCAACGGCGGAAATACCGGCTTCGGTCATCATGGTCATCCACTCAGCGCCCCAAGCGAGGGCATAACCGAGTTCCTGAGTGATATAAGCTCCGGCATTGTTGAGCATATAGCTATTTACGGAGAAGCAGCGGAGATTATCGACATCCTTTACGACTTCGAAGAGTTCCTTACCGACTTTAGCGGCATCCTTGGCGAACTCGACGCCATGGCGGAGGAGTCTCTTGAAGGGGTTATAATCGATCGAACCGCGGAACGACTCAGCAGCGCCGGCATCCTTGATGAGCTTAACGAGCTCAGTAGCGACTTCGACAGCGCAACCGGGGCAGCAAGAGATATTTATTTCCACCTTGCTGAGGTCGATATCCTTTAGGATAACGGGGAGGTCGGCAGCCTTAATCTCCTTGGAGAGAGAGATGCCGAGAGCCTCGACGCCACGATTCAGGATAAGGAGGGCATGCTTGTTCATCTCCTCGGGGGTGTCACCCGACACAGCCTGGCGTATCAGCCAATCATTGTTGTCACGAGTGCCACGGAGGTAGGGGAACTCACCCGGCATAGAGTCGAGAGCCGGAAGCCCTTTGAGATCTTCACGGCGATAGAAAGGCTGAACATTAAAGCCTTCATTTGTGCGCCACACCAGTTTACGGTCGAAATCGGCGCCCTTGAGGTCGGCAGTTATCTTCGCGATCCACTCATCAGTGGAAACGGGAGGAAACATGTCGAACAATTTTTCTTTTTTTTCTGCCATTTTAAAGCGTTATATTTGGTATTAGTATAAATATCACGAAAAATAAAAAAATGCGGACTTACCCATAGGGTTAAAATCTTGCGCAAATATAATCTTTATTTTAAAGATATGGAAACATTTAGGCAAAATTCGTATCCTCAACGATGCGAAATTGGGGATAAACGAGTTGGAGAAGCCGCAAACATGTTGCATAGCACTATTATTGAGCAATAAGGCGCTTATCATCGCATCGGAGCACACGAGCGGGGAAGTCCTCGACCATCTGCATATTGTGGGTAGCCATCAGGATGCTTGTGCCCTGATCGGCGGCAAGACGATGGAGTAGTCGGACGATCTGATAACCTGTTACTGGGTCAAGATTACCGGTCGGTTCGTCAGCGAGGATAAGTTGTGGCTTATTGAGGAGAGCGCGGGCGATGACGATGCGTTGCTGTTCTCCGCCGCTGAGTTCGTGGGGCATTTTATAGCCCTTATTCTCCATACCGACAGCCTTGAGCACCTCCTCGATACGCTCCTCGATCTCCGACTTGGACTTCCAGCCGGTAGCTTCGAGCACGAACCGTAGATTCGCCATAGCCGAGCGATCTTGGAGGAGTTGGAAATCCTGGAACACGATACCCATCTTGCGGCGCAGGAACGGGATCTGCTTCTTGCGAATATCCACGAGATTAAAGCCGAGCACATCGGCACGCTCAGCGGAGAATACCGGGACCTCGGCATACATGGTTTTCATCAGCGAGCTCTTGCCGCTGCCGACACGCCCCACAAGATAGCAGAACTCCCCCTCGTGGAGCTGAAAAGAAACGTCATGGAGCACCATTCGCTCAGCGCGATGGACCTCCACCTTATCATAGTCAATAATAATACTCATAAATCATAATATGATGTCGGGGCAGATTGGGATCAAGACCCGGCAAATGTTGTACAAAGATAGTAAGAAAATATCACTCTTCAAAACTCATCCGATCAAAAAGCGCAAGAACACATCGACACAGAAGCACATTTACTCGAAGAGAGAGCGGAACATATCGGTGATTTTGGGCACCTCGATGATCTTGATCTTCTGCTTCTTGGGGAGCGACTTGAGATTGCCTGTGGGTATATAGATGGTGTCGAAGCCGAGTTTTTCAGCCTCGGCGACACGCTGGTCGATGCGAGTTACGGTACGGATTTCGCCGGAGAGGCCGACTTCGCCGGCGAAGGCAGTTTGGCGCGGGATAGCGATATCGAAATTCGATGACATCACGGCGGCCACGACAGCGAGGTCGA
>SAMEA3663025__coassemble_386_pt1 | contig 37403 bp, 28 predicted proteins | sample SAMEA3663025__metabat2_high_PE_004 | metagenome-assembled genome bin SAMEA3663025 (sample SAMEA3663025) | pig gut metagenome | biome: pig gut; feature: pig-associated habitat; material: faeces | place: France | collected 2012
TCTGCTCAAAAATATCCGCCTCTACAACCCCAAAAATTTAAGGAACGCGCTCTAAATTTTGTATATTCGTGGTTAGGACTTATTTTAAGGTAAATTATGAGATGGACCGTGAGGAGGTGGCACGCGCTATCGAGCGGCACGTCCGAGAGGGTCTGACAGGTTATATCTGTGTGGCAGATGGCGTGGTGCTGAATATTGCCAATCGCGATCCGCATTATTTGGAGGCGATCAATGGCAGCATCTTCTCGATATGCGACAGCAGTTATGTGCCTCTCTATCTGAAGTGGATCTATGGCACGGACTATCAACAGTATTGCGGCGCGGAGATTTTCCGCGACGTGGTGAGTTCGCGGAAGTATCGGATGGCATTCGTGGGGACATCGCAGGAGACACTCGAGAGGCTTCGTGCCGGCATCCGGGAGTGGAATCCGGAGGTGGATGATATGCTCTTCTATGAGTTGCCCTTCCGCGATGTGGAAGACTTCGACTATGCAGAGATCGCCGGGCGGATAGAGGAGTCGGGAGCGGAGGTGATCTGGGTGGCGCTGGGAGCACCGAAGCAGGAGCTGTTCATGGCTCGGCTGAAGCCCTATTTGCGACGGGGTGTAATGATCGCCGTAGGGGCGGTGTTCAAGTTCTACAGCGGGGTGGATGAGAAGCGTGCTCCGGGCTGGATGGTAGGGTGGCACATGGAGTGGGTGTATCGCATCATGGGGAGTCCGAAGAAGCAGTTGCGGCGCTGCGGCATGATCCTCTACACATTGCCGCGGATGCTGAGAGAGGAATATCGTCGCAAGCGAGCCGCCAAATAAGAGCGCGTTCTAATAAATAAACCCGAATAGCCATAATGGGATCTTGTTGCCGAATCCAAATTCTATATCATCAGCAGCGACAAAACTATCAGGTATATCTCGGATTTGAGCGAACCCTTTCCCTTTACCCCCAATTTCAAAGAGATATCGGCTGTCAACTATAAAATCGCCATCCTTGGCGAAGCCAACACGATGGTTTACACTAAGGAAAGAAGCAAATGTACATTCTCTTTGAGCCCCGATCATAGGGGTGCCTAAGGCACACATGATAGTGGAATTATTAAGGAGAATCTTTTGCGGCTTGGCAAGGCTATTAGGGCCGTTGACCCCACTGAAGATCTGTCTGATGATGCCGGCTCTATCAAGCAGATCAAATAGTTTAAGCAATTGACTCCGGTTGGTTCCCATGACACCGGACAAAGTCCTCATATTGGGCTGATATGGTTGAGCGACAGCAATTATGCCTATAAGCCTTTTCGCTTTAACCAAAGTCTCATAATCGATCTTTTTCTCGACAGAAGGAATATCGGAATCCACAACTACGGAAATAGTTTGTTCTAAACGGCTGTAGTAGTCATCAAGTTTCATGGAACGATAATATGGATAATATCCTATCGCCTGATATTTACGGAAATAGGATAAGATATCGACTTTTGAGGATATGGTTGGGGCTATGGTCTCATGAGAATATAGGATGTCGCTCATTGAAAGTTTTTCAAATGGTTCTATTCCCTCAAACATCAAGAACTCTCTGAAAGACAACCCCGGGAGTGTATACATAGAGACTCGTCGCGAAAGATCGCCTATCGAATAGTCTATTACAAGCAAAGAAGAGCCGGTAAAGACTATATGCAGTTCCGGATAAGAATCATAAAGATTCTTAATCTGCCGCTCCCATCCGGGTAAACGATGCACTTCATCAAGATAAAGAGCCGAGACTCCGTTGCTCACCAATATCTCTGCCAGGTCAATTAGGGTATGATCCGCAAACCATAGATTGTCGAGAGATGCGTAAAACGATGCTTCGCCCAATGGATCTATTTCCTTAATTCGCTGAAGCAATAGAGTTGTCTTACCAACGCCACGTTGTCCTTTGATGCCAATCAGAGGTTGACTCCAATCTATATCGTAATATATGAACCTGTGAATATCGGTTCGAACCTCCGATAGGAGCTTCTTGTATCTTCTTATTAAAATCTCCATAATTTTGTTTTTTGCAAATATAATAAAAATGTTCTTTACATGGAACAAATTTAAGAAATAAACCTTGCCGGGAACAATTTGGCATTTTGTTCCCAGCTCAGAACAATCAAGAAAAAAAATGCCGAGTTATTCTGTCTGTCACTTCGGGTGGGAGTCCGGCTGTGACGGCATGTGCTTCAAAATTATTCACCGCTTCACGCGCTGTCTCAAGTATCTTTCCACCCCCTTTAATATCGAAAGTTCTCGCCGGTCTCGATGAGAGACCCAACGGTTTTACCCCATATCTTGACATCAATCGAGGGAATCATGGCGGCGAACTCTTTTGGGTATTAACTTGTTGATTTCTCTTAATGCCATAGGGGGCACCGGCAGCTTCGGCAGCACATCTTCCATACGCGATTCCATGCCGACTTGGCGGAGCAGGGATATGAAATTGCTTAGCGACAGATTGGGGTGCTTGCCCTGCTCGAAGCGACATATTGTCGTGTAGCTTACTCCCGACATCTGAGCCAGTTCTCGCTGGCTCAGCCTTGCAGCCAAGCGATATTCCTTCATCCGCTCAGCGAGAAGTTGCAGGATATCATAGTTGGATCTATATTGGATATCGTTCATATTGCATTATATGGGTATTTAGACGCAAATATAGCTACAACTACCCATATATGCAAATATTAATTTGGCTTTTTTGCAAATATAATAAAAATGTTCTTTACATGGAACAAATTTAAGAAATAAACCTTGCCGGGAACAATTTGGCATTTTGTTCCCAGCTCGGAACAAGCGAGAAAAAAATTGTGAGGAAACAGCGGTATTAGCCGAAAAAAATTGTGAGGAAACAGTTTAATTTATTAATTTTGCAATAGTTAAGAGCGCGTGCTTAAGGTATAAACTGCGAAATTTTCTGCGTCAATAAAAGAAGAACCCCTTCAAGAATCTGAAAATCAGACTATTGAAGGGGATTCTTTGTGCCCGGAACAGGGATGGTGCTCCGGAACTGAGCACAACCGAAGGTAATTTGAGGTGTAGGGTTCAAGTTGTATGCGTGCGAAAGCGCATATTGATTATCAAAGGATTACGCGAAAAGTCGAGGATTTTTATGTAAATTTTAAGGGAAATACGGAGTAGTTGGATTTCGGTTTCGTAGTCAGGCGGTAGTCAGAGACCTTTGAACTTAAACATAAATTTCTCTCTAAAAACTGCTCAAAAATGGCTACCATCAGACGTGAATTGACTGCCAAAAAAGACGGCGACGGGAAGGCTGAATTTCTTCTCCGTTTTACTATCCGGAGAGGTCTCCAATGGAGGCTTCATACTTCGCTCAGAATTCTCCCTGAGCTCTGGGATGACGAGGATAAAAGGATACGTTTCCCTCGACTTGACCGTTCAATGATTAATGAGCTTCGTCAGCTTGACGAGACTCTGAAGGACATCGAATCCCTCCTTTATAAAGTGTGCGAAACCGATGATGTCTCTATACTCACACGCGAGAAGCTTGAGGCAAAGATCGCGGACTTCCTGCGTCCTCAGATAATAGAGGAAGAGGAGAAAGCACTACCGTAGGCTGTCACGTCACAAAGACCCCATCCTTGACGTCAAGACCTTCTCTGCTGATGACCTTTTAGGCTTCGAAACATTCCTGCGAAATGAACATGAAATCTATGAGATTGCGAAGTACAAGGTTATTTATAAAAAGAATCCGGCCGATACACGTCCTGTTTCACGGAAGAAGGTGCAGACCAACAAGATTGCACAGAAGAAAGTCAGGACACGCGAGGAGGAAGATGAGATGATATATCGTGGGCCACAGAAACGCGGCGACAATACTATTTTCAATATGTTCAGCTGTTTGCGCTCATTCTTCAAAGAACTTGTCGCAAATGGGGTCATAACATCTTCTCCCTTTCAAAAATACCATGGTATCGTGTCTGAGAACTATGGTACGCCTTACTACATCACTCTTGATGAACGTAATATCATCGCCGACCATGACTTTTCCAAGTCGCCTTCGGATGCCCTTCAGCGTGACATCTTCATCTTCCAGACTCTCATAGGCTGCCGCGTCTCCGATCTTTATCGTATGACACCGAAAAATATAATCAACGGAGCCATTGAGTATATAGCGAGCAAAACCATCAATTCGAGGGCTAAGGTAATCCGTGTGCCGCTGAACCAAAGAGGATTGGAAATTCTTGACCGCTATAAGGGACAAGATCCGGAAGGGCGAATCTTTCCTTTTATCAGTCAGCAGAAGTATAACGTGGCCATCAAGCGTATTTTCAAAGAGTGTGGGATTACGCGCCTTGTCACTATCCTGAATCCTACCACAGGCCAAGAGGAGCAACGCCCCATAAACGAAGTTGCCAGCAGTCATATTGCCAGACGTACATTTGTCGGCAATCTTTATAAGAAAGTGAAAGATCCGAGTCTTGTCGGTGCCCTCAGCGGTCACAAGGATGGAAGCAGAGCTTTTGCCCGCTATCGAGAAATCGATGATGACCTGAAGAAAGAGATGATAGGATACCTCGATTGATACGTCCTATCCCTTCCATTCAATACAAAGTCCGGTTGCAGTTTTCACACCGCAATCGGACTCGCTTTTTAATGTTGGAATTGCAACTTGTTTTGACACGCATATTGGCACGCGGATTGACCCGCATATTGACCGACATTTCGTGCTGCATATCAATTGACGGAAGCCATGTCACAACGCTGTGCGTCTGACAAGGCTAAACAGACATCAATCACAGCTTTCGGATTGAAAGCCTTGTTCTCTCCGTGACTGACGTATCCAAGCTGGTTGCAGTGTAGTCGGGTGTTACCGACGATGTTGTCATTGCCTCCATTGTAATGCGTGTGACCATATATCCAGGTCTCGATGCCGGATTGCTCAATATATCGGTCAAGGTCAACACAAAAGGCAGAATTGATTGTACTGCCGGGAAAGCGTGGGTCAACGAATCGCTTGGTAGGACAATGATGAGTCACCACAACTTTATGCTTGGCTACGGATTTTGCAACAGCCTCCGTAAGCCAGTTCATGCTTTGGGTATGAAGCTCATCATAATCATTGGCGTTAAAGTCGCGTCCCTTATATCTGATCCGGTAGCAATCGGTCATACCCATTTGTACCGGTACAATCTCCAGCGGATCAATTTTGCACCATAACGTGGAGAAGAAGATTTCAGTATCATTGATTACTACCGACTGATTGTTGATATAATGCACGTTAGGGCGGATTGACATTTGATAGTCATTCATGGTATCAGCAAGCTCGAAACCATTGTAATACTCGTGATTGCCAGGGACGATATAGGTTTCCTTAAAATGCTCAGAGCACCAGTCGAAGAACGGGTCGCGATAGTATTTGTTTTTGCCAAGGAGCGTGATGTCACCGGCCAATATCAAAATATCAGCCTGGGCATCAAGTGGAGTCGTAGCGAGCAATTCGCTGTTCTCCTTGAATTCCAGATGAAGATCGGATGCGTATTGGAGTTTCATCATAGCTGAAAGATTGTGGCAAGTTTGCTCAGAAAGTCTGCCTGACTGATTTCGGCGACACCCATATTATTGGAGAGAGCCTTTGTATTCAACTCATGTGTCCGCACTGTCTCAATGAAACTACGCATATCCGTTTTCAGAGTATCGGTCAGGCTGATTCGGTCGGCAGTCTCATCGAGAAGGAACGACAGGCGATAGACATCCTTTTTATGCTTGATGATGTCATCGCTTTGTACACGATTCCCCGATTCCTTACGTGCAAGATTGCTGATGTAGGCTTTTGCCTTCAGGACTATAAGCGCGAACTTGTCAAGCACCTGCACCCCTTGCATCTCGACACTATGGCTGACAGCAAAGTTGTAATAATCGTCATCCATCATTATTGCGGAAAAGCTTGAGAGATACTCATCTTCGCTACTGATATGCGCAAGATGCATGTCCTCGGGTACGTCGATGCTGTCAGGTACGCGACAGAACAGTTCGATATATCGGGGGAAGGTTGTGTCCTTCGGGTTAACGAAACGATAGAATGTGCGTTTGACATCAGTATCTGTCTTGATAACAGCCGGCTCATAACCTGCTGCACGAATCATTTCCCAGAATCGGGCTAGATAGTCCGGTGTGATGGCCTCGCATACCATTATCATGTCTATGTCGTGAGTTACACGACCCTCAAGAGCGGCATCTTCCAGATTTATATTAGTTGCCGTTCCTCCGATAATCACATAGTTGCCTTTGTATTCTCCGAGGTATTCACGTATGCGTTCAATTCCTTGTACTGTCATAATGTCCTATCTATTAATCTTGAAAGTTCACCTTGTATTCGTTCATCATCATCGTCGCGATAACACAGATATAGCGATAATGGGTCAATGAATCCATTGTCGGAAAGTTTAACCGGGTCGTATGCCCAGAATTCAATTCTGACCATGCCGTCTTCGTACTCCGGTTGAATAATACCGTTGAGTACTTTAGCCTCTTCGGAAAGCCGGTATGTAGCGTATGCATCTATTTTCTCTCCTACCACATCTGTATAATGCGAAAGTGCCTCCTCGTATGATTTTGGCAGCCTTTTTACGGCTAGTTCTATGGTAGAGACATATCCGATTCGTTTGATTGGATTCGTCATCAACGGGAGAGATTTGGTCCAGACCTCCTTTTTATCACCCGAGAAAACGATGATCTTCTCTCTTCCGGAACCCTGTTGCAGCTCGCAGACTCCGGCGTTGGCAAGTTCAGTAGCAGCGGTACTGATATTCTTTTTTATAATCCCGGTTGTATTCATAATCTCGTTATAGCTGCAGCCATTCAAATCCTTTTTGAGAAGATGAAAAAGCAGAAGAAACTGAGTATTGGCCGAGAATACCGATTTCTCGGAACCGTTATCCAGCCTGCTCTCCGAGAGTATTGCGCCTAGTTCAGGTATGAACACCTGCTTATCGGGGACAATAAAACTTACTTTTTTCTTGATTAATTGCCTCCGCAGTACGCCTGTAATAGTCGGTACGACCAATACGCACGGGATGCCACACATTTCCATGGCTTTGTAATACCGCTTGCAGAGAAGTTCCGGCTTCACGTCTTCCATGGTCGGTGACAGTAATAGAAATTCATGGCCTTCTATCAGGCTTTTGCGCACTTCAAAGAAATGATTCATCGGGACCGGAAGTGCATAAACCCCTTTATCCTCAGCTTCTAATCCGAGGATATTTCCCATATAGTTTTCTGTGTTACGAAATATCTGCATAGTTACGTTTGCTTTGTAACTATGCAAAAATAATGTAAAATACTGAGACTGACAAATATTTTGCGAACTTTCCATCGTTCCCCTTTATAATTGATGACTTTTGGAATACCATCCGGAGGGAAGCCGTCGATTTTTAGGTCGGCGAAGTTAAGGCCGTGTGTGATCGTAGGCAAAATTGAGCCGATTTTTCGACTACCGAAGAAAAAAAATGAGGTCTGATGAAAAATTTTTTGGGCAGAATGAAATAATTTTTGATTTCGTAGTCAGATGGTAGTCAGAAATTTCAAAGAAAAATCCCAAGTAATTGATTTTCAACCACTTGGGATTTCATTGGGTGCCCGGAACAGGCACAAACCCCAAAAAACAAAGGAAAACAAAAGAATTTAATAACCCTATATATCAGCGTGTTAGCGTGTGGGGTATTTTCTCTTTGTGGCATAAAATAGCCTATGTTTTGCAAAAAATTTATACCTGGTTTATACCCGAGTGAAAATATTTTATTATCTTTGCACAGCAAAAGAAACAAAGAGAAAATAACAATGGCACTCAAAAAGAACTACCGAGCCGATAATACTTATATAATCAGCACCGACAGCACCGACAACCCCAAGTTGGGGGCAAAGGTGTTGAGCGATGGCCGAGAGAGCCTGTTTTTAGATTTCTATTTGGGCTATGATATGGCCGTGAGCAGTAAGACAGGCAAAGAGTATAAGCGTGTGAACAACAAACGCGAGTTTTTGAGCCTCTACCTATGGCAAGCCCCGAGAACCCCGATGGAGCGACAGCAAAATAAAGAAACATTAGAGGTTGCCAAGCGGTTGAGGTTTGAACGCGGCCAACAACTTTTAGAGAGTGCCGAGGGGTACAGGCTCAAAAAAGACCGCGATATTAATTTCCTTGATTGGATGTGGAGTTATTATGAGGCATACACAAAAGCCGACAAACGCCACATTAAACGCGCTTACACGGTGTTTATTGATTTCCTCAACGCCACTCCCGAATATGTGAAATTTGCAAAGAGGATAAAGCCCGAGCAGATAACAAAAGCAATGATTGTGGCATTTACCGAGTATCTACAACACCGATTTGTTGGCGAGGGGGCACACACTCTATATGCACGGTTTAAGAAAATCATTAAAGCGGCTGTTGAGGCCGAGGCGATGAGAAAAAACCCGACCACAGGAGTAAGTATTAAGATTGACAATGGGGCGTTGAAAAAAGATGTATTAAGTGTTGATGAGGTGCAAAAGATGATTGCCACCCACTACACAGGCGAGAACCCCGATATTAGACGCGCTTTTATATTTTGCCTCTATTGTGGGTTGAGGTGGTGTGACGTTAAAGACCTCACATTTGCCAACATTGATTTCTCCAACCGCCTGTTAAAGTTTGAACAGGCCAAGACCAAAGGACACAGCGCGGCAAGCGCGGTTGTTATCCCCCTCAACGATGGGTTGTTGGCATTGATTGGCCAACCCTCAACCGAGGGCAAGCGCGATGAGGTAATATTTCCCCTCCCGAGCCACACGATGTGCCTAAAAGCGTTGAGGCATTGGGTGAAACGTGCCGAGATTGACAAGCACATAACGTGGCATTGTGCCCGGCACTCTTTTGCTGTTAACATACTCAACAATGGAGCAAATATTAAGACCGTGGCGAGCCTGTTAGGTCACAGCGGTTTGAAACACACCGAGAAATACACCCGAGCCGTTGACAGCCTAAAACAACAGGCGATTGACAGCCTACCAGCACTAAATATTGATTGATATGGAGAGCGTTATTTTTCGATTGTTTAATAACATTACCAGCATATTAAAACAGCCTCTAAATGATGAAGATTTAGAGGCAATGAGCGATATAACGGTATTAAGCGAGGAAACCATAAACATTTTAGATAGGAGTTTGCCCGATTTTGTAAATTATTTATCATCATTATCAAGAGAAAACAAGCCTCTATCACGGCTTGATATGGAATTTATAAAGGTTGCTTGTGAGAGTGTGGCGGTAGTGCTTTATATAGCAAATGCAATTATGGATGAGCTTATGGATGGGCAAAAGCGAGTTGAGTTGAAAGACGACCAACCGCCAAGAGGTTTTGATGTTGGCTTTCATAGTGTAGAATGGCTTAAAGCTGTTGCAATGTTTTTCCCAGACGTGATTAAATGTGATTTGAACCAGATATTCACCTACCAACTGTCGGGGGAAACACCTAACAATTTCAATCAATATTTGCCCAGCGAGATAGACACCGAGCAAGCGAGGAAATATTTTGCAAGAGCGATTGAGGCAAAGTATATGACACCGACCGCCAACGGCTATAAATGGGAATTTGGGGGCAAACGTGGAGGGTTAGCGAGGTTGGGGTATTTTGTTGAGAGGGTTTTTTGCCCGACAAATACCGAGCAGTTGCCCGAACAGGTAATAAATAAGTTGTTTGGGGTTACAAGAATAGGTAGTGCAACAACACAGTTACACAACGCTAAAAAGCCCCAAAAATGGCGAGCCGAGATTGACAAACTTTTTATTGATTAAGCCCACACAGCCCCTCACACCGAGGGGCTTTTTTAATGCACATTAAATGCGCATTAAAGCACTCTATTTAAAGCCTCTTTTACTCCCTAACTTTGCCAATGTTTTCAGCGCGAGAACAAAGATAACACAGGCAAAGGGCGGCAGACGTGCCCACACCCCGAGCCTCTAATAATAACCCTCTAAACTCAATAACAATGAGCAAAGAACAATTACAAGAGGTTGCCGACCTTATAGCGGCCAACACCCTGTTTTGTACCAAAGAGGTATTAACGAGCGATGAGGCCGCGCGTTATATGGGCATATCTAAAAGCTACCTCTACAAACTCACTATGAGGGGCGAGATACCCCACTACAAGCCGATGGGCAAAATATGTTATTTCAACCGTGCCGAGTTGGAGCAATGGTTACAGCAGAATAGATGTGCAACAGCCACTGAGATTGCCGACCGTGCCAACCGCTATGCAATGAAAGGAGGGGTACAATGAAACTGACCGACTACTACAAAATGGTGAAATTGCCCACCTGTAAAAGCAAGTTGAGGTTTGATTGTGTGGCCTCAACAGGTGGTTATGAACCCTTTGAGGAACGCGCCCAGCGTGGCCGCGATAAGCGTTTCAAATTCTACTATGGAGGAACGCCCGACACGTTTACAGCCAATGCCCAAAGAAAAGCCGACAGGGTAATAACTGACACCACAAGCATAAGCAGTGTTTACACCCCCGACCTTGACAACCCTCTATTGGGTTATGGAGATGTTGCCAACACCAATGACGCGTTGTTATTTGTGTTCAGCGAGGATTACCGACAAATAGAAATATTTGTTGCCCGAGGGTTGAAAAATCACGTTATGGGGTTGTTTGCCCTGTTTACCGATGGCGAGTTGGGCGATGAGGTGGAACGGCTAAGAGGACAGGCCAAGCCGACCAACGCCCCGACCGCCTAACCCACACGCGCATATAGTAAGACAGCATTTATTACCAATTCAGTAATAACCCGATGTTGGACACGGTAAATTTTAAGTTAACCCAAGCCGAGGTTGAGGGGGTGGATTTCTTAAACGAGATTACACCCCACCTCAACCCCGAGGGCGTGGCGTTTCACGACTATAACGGCCAAAAGGTGGTAACAGGGAAAACAGGAAATTTGAGCGTATCAATAAGCCATTACCAAGTAAGGGTAAAAGAGGGCTCACTATGCAAATGGATGTTGGGCGATAATTACAAAGTGATGGGGCGAGCAGATATAAAACGCGCTGTTGAGAGGTTGAGTGATACCCTACATTTGCCGATGGATAGAGCAATAATAACACGCCTTGATGTTGGGTTGTCTATTCCTGTAAAAGAACCGACAGCAAATTATTTCAATCATTTGGGCGTGTTGAACTATGCCCAACGCTTACAACAGCCCCACAGCCTCTATTACCACCGACACCGCCAAGCAGAGCGATTGTGTTTTTATGACAAGAACCGAGAACAGCGCGACAACCGCGAGGCAATACCCGAGTTATACCGAGATTGCAATGTGCTGAGGTATGAGCAACGGTATATGGCACGTTTGCCCTCTTTGTTGGGCGTTGCACAGGTAACAGGCGCGATGTTGTATGATGAGGGCTTTTACATATCCCTGTTAGACCGTTGGCGCGATGCGTACCGAGCAATTAGGAAAGTAAATGATATAACACTAAATTTCCAAGCAATGAAAACAAAACGAGATTTGCAAACAATGGGCGTGTTAGCGATGGTTGAGCGCGTGGGTGGTGAGATTGAAATGATTGCTCACATTAACGAGGCTCAAAAGCGAGGCGATTTGACGGCCAAGCAAGCGTTTGACCTAAGACAGGCCGTTAAAAAGGCCTGTGAGGTGAGAGATGGACTAACAGCACCCACCAAGGCTATAACCGAGCTTGATAAAAAGATTGCCGAGGCGATAAGGTATTACCGATGATATTTTGTGTGGTTACATTCCTTAACACGCGCTTATTTTGCACTTACACCCCAAATTCCTGTTTTAGTAATAGTTTCTACAATGTTTTATTAATTGCCTAATTAGTTGAACTATAATGAGCCCCCCTATATCTTTAAGATGTTGGGGGTTAATTTTATTGTTAAATGAGGGCAAGATAATAGCAAGTAATCAGTTATAAGTTAACCCAAAGTTAACCCAAAGTTAGCCCCGGACTCCCACACGACAGGGCGCGAGATACCGACCAAAACACAGGGGTAGTGTTGTGAGTTTATACCCTGTTTATACCCAAGAAAATCAAAACCCCTCAACTACAATTAGTTAAGGGGTTTATTTTGTGCCCGGAACAGGACTCGAACCTGCACGCCTCGCAGCACTCGCACCTGAAACGAGCGCGTCTACCATTCCGCCACCCGGGCTATCGATGGGCTTCGCATCTCTGTCGAACCTTGTGCCCATCTATTCTCTTGTCGGGGTGAAAGGATTCGAACCTTCGACCCCCTGCTCCCAAAGCAGGTGCGCTAACCGGACTGCGCTACGCCCCGAAAAGTGTTGCAAAGTTATAACTTTTTTTCGTATCTACCAATTTTTTCTCTTTTTTTGTAATTGTTTTTACTTCTATACCCTCTTTGCGGTTCGATTTTTTGCTTTTCTTGCCTTTTTTTGTTAGTTTTGTAACACATTGTTAGCCTCCACTATATAGTTTAGAGCGCGTTCCTTAAACTTATTTCCAAAAAAGAATCCAAAATGGCAAAGAATAATTCATCCGGGCGCAAGATGCGCAAGCAGGAGTTGCTACAGAAGATCGTAGAGTTCTTGCAGCAACAGAACAAACAGAGTTTCAACTACAAGCAGATAGCCTTCGGCATCGGCGTGACCAACCCGTCGCGACGGCTTGATGTGCTCAACGCCTTGGATGAACTGGTCGCCGCCGACGACATCACCGAGGTGGATCTCGGCAAGTATAAGGCGAAGAGCAACCGCGGGGTGGAGAGCATCGGCTATTTCGTGCGTCGCAGCAATGGCAAGAATGCCGTGGTGGTCGACGACGAAATGATCATGGTGGCAGAGCGCAATTCGATGCATGCTCTGAATGGCGACAAGGTGCGCGTAGTGGTGTCGGCAGCCCGCAAGGGTCAAGACCCCGAAGCCAAAGTCATCGAGATCGTTGAGGCCAAAGATCAGCAATTCGTCGGCACCCTGAAGATCGACAAGAACTATGCCGCCTTGGTCACCGACTCTAAATTCCTGGCTGCCGACATCATCATCTCCCGCTCGCGTCTGAAGGGTGGCAAGAATGGCGATAAGGCTGTGGCGCGCATCATCCAGTGGAAAGACGACGAGATGAACCCCCGCGGCGAGATCATCGACATCCTGGGCACCAAGGGTGAGAACAACGCCGAGATGCATGCCATCCTCGCCGAATATGGACTCCCCTACCGCTATCCGGAAAATGTGGAGAAGGCTGCCGACAAGATCGATGCCGGCATCACCGACGAGGAGGTGGCTCGCCGTGAAGACTTCCGCGGAGTCACCACCTTCACCATCGACCCGCGCGATGCCAAGGACTTCGACGATGCCCTCTCCATCCGCCAACTCGCCAACGGCAACTGGGAAGTCGGCGTCCACATCGCCGATGTCACCCACTATGTGCGTCCCGGCACGATAATCGATAAGGAGGCGCAGAAGCGTGCCACCAGCGTCTATTTAGTAGACCGCACCATCCCGATGCTCCCCGAGCATCTCTCCAACGGCATCTGCTCCCTCCGACCCGACGAAGAGAAACTCACCTTCTCCGCCATCTTCGAGATGGATGCCAAAGCCAATGTCATAAACAGCCGCATCGGCCGCACCGTCATCAAGAGCAACCGCCGATTCACCTACGAAGAGGCTCAAGATATCATAGAAACAGGCAAGGGAGACTTTTGCAATGAAGTGCTGACACTCAACAACTTGGCACAAGAACTGCGACGCCGCCGCTACCAGAATGGGGCTCTGGAGTTCAATCGCAGCGAGGTGAGATTCGAGATCGACGAAACCGGCAAGCCCATCAGCGTATATTTCAAAGAATCGAAAGAGGCCAACAAACTCGTCGAAGAGTTCATGCTCCTTGCCAACCTAACCGTGGCGGAATCGGTGGGTAAAGTCACCGGCAAAAAGAAAGCCAAATCATTCGTGTATCGTGTGCATGCCAACCCCGACCCGGAGAAGATCGGCAACCTCGCCATCATCGCCTCCCGCTTCGGCTATAAGCTGGTGACCGACGGCAGTTCGCGCACAGTCAATAAGAGTGTCAACAACCTGCTCAAAGATATCAAAGGGAAGGGAGAAGAGAATATGCTCTCGATGCTCGCCATCCGCTCTATGGCAAAGGCTGTCTATACCACCGAGAACATCGGTCACTACGGCCTGGCAATGCCCTATTATACCCACTTCACCTCGCCGATACGCCGCTATCCCGACATGATGGTGCATCGTCTCTTGGCGCGCTATGCCTCCGGAGGCAGAAGTGTCGACCGTCTCAAACTCGAAGATGAGTGCACCCACGACAGCGACATGGAGCAACTCGCCGCCAACGCCGAGCGCGCCTCGATCCGCTACAAGCAAGTGGAATATATGCAAGAACGCCTCGGCGAGATCTACGACGGAGTCATCTCGGGTGTGACCGAGTGGGGATTCTTCGTCGAACTCGACGACAGCCACTGCGAAGGACTCGTGCCGATCCGCGACTTGGCCGACGACTATTATGACTTCGACGAGAAGAACTACTGTCTGATCGGGCGTCAGCATGGTGTGCGCTACACCCTGGGCGACAAGGTCCGGGTGCAAGTGGCTCGTGCCGACCTCGACCGTAAGCAACTCGACTTCGCCCTGATCGATGACAAAGGAAACCCCTCCAAGGCTTTCCACCCCTCCGGCTATAACAAGCCGGGCAAACGCCATGAAATAAGCAAAAAACACCGGAAAAACTCAAAAAGAAAAAAGTAGTAATGGATAAACGAATCAACCTCATCACTGCCATGGCATTAGGTTGCGCGGCAGCGATGACCGCCGGGGGTAATGACGCCCCGGTCGTAGCCACCGACGCTTATCGTTGGCAAGGCGACACCATCTATCAGAATGAATACAAGGCATGGGCCATCGACGACTACCACCTGCAGAGCACCTACAAGGCGCGCCCCGGCTTCTTTATGCCTATCGAGCAGAGCTGGAGTCGCAAGAACGATCTTACGTCCTATCCACATCTCGTGGGAGGCAATATGCTGCATAGAGCAGTCTACAACATGGCACTCGACGAGATGGTGAACGCTGTAGAGCCCGACACCACCCTGCGCACCGGCAAGGAATGGGCCGGCGTATGGACTCGCGATGTCAGTTACTCGATCATCCTCTCCATGGCAGCTCTTCAGCCCGAAGCGTCGATGATCTCGCTGATGAAGAAGGTCAACCCGAGCGGACAGATCATCCAAGACACCGGTTCGGGTGGGGCATGGCCCATCTCCACCGACCGCATAATCTGGGTGGTGGCAGCCTACGAGATATATAAGGTAACCGGCGACAAGAGCTGGATTGAGAAGGTCTACCCCATCGGGCGTCGGAGCATCGCCAAAGATGATCTGACGATACGCTCCGAGAGGGGACTCGTCAAGGGAGAGACATCCTTCATCGACTGGCGCGAGCAGAGCCATCCCCGCTGGATGCAGACCGCCGACATCGCTCAGAGCGAGGCTATGGGCACCAACGTGCTCTATGCCGCCGCCCTCAAGGCCATGTCGGAGATGGCTACGATCCTCGGCAAGAAGCAGGAGGCGGCCGACTATAGCACCAAGGCATCAGAACTCGCCGCCGCTATCGACGCTACATTCTATATGCCCGACAAGGGATATTATGGCATGTATACATACGGACGCGACCACCGAATCCTCAATCCTCGCGCCGAGACACTCGGTGAGGCACTCGCCATCCTCTATGACATCGCCCCTGCCGACCGTCAACGCGAGATCTCGCAACATAATCCCACCACCCCCTTCGGTCCCGCTATCTTCTATCCCCAGATCGCCGATATGCCGAGCTATCACAACAATGCCCTCTGGCCCTTCGTAGGTTGCTATTGGACTTTGGCGCAAGCCAAGGTCGGCAACGAACCGGGGGTAGCCGAAGGTTTCGGTGCAATAGTCCGCCCCGCAGCCCTCTTCTGCACCAACAAGGAGAATTTCAACCTCGACAATGGCGACATATATACCGAACTCAACTCCAGCAACATGCTCTGGTGTCTCTCGGGCAACATAGCCCTCACCCAGCGCATCCTCTTCGGCATCAACTTCGAAAAGGATGGTCTGCGCATAGCCCCCTTCGTGCCGAAATCTTTCGAAGCAGAGCGTGAATTGCAAAACTTCCCCTATCGCGGAGCACGCCTTGACATCAGCGTCAAGGGTTATGGCGACAAGGTGAAGAGCCTCCGCCTCAATGGCAAAGAACTCGACCCGACCAAGGTAATCGCCGCCAAGGCACTCGCCAAGGGTGGCAAGATCGAGGTGGAGATGTGTAGCGAGCCAATAGCAGCGATGAGCATCAACCGTCAGCCCAACCTCAAAGCCCCCTTGACGCCGATAGCCTGGCTCGAGCATGATGCGACGATCCAAGAGGGTCCGGCGCTCAACTTGCTGAGATGGAATCCGATAGAATATATCGGAGGCTATATCGTGATGTGCGACGGCAAGGAGGTGGCACGCACCCGACAGACACAATATGCCGCCACCACACCGGGAGAATGGCAAGTGATCGGCGTTGCCGGCGACGGCACCCAAGGGTTTGCCTCCGAGCCCCGCAGCAATCGCACGGAGATCATCGCCGATATGGAAGGGGAATCGACAGCCATCGTCTCGAACGAGGTGTCTTATCGTCCGCAAGCCAAGGTAGAGGGATACTATGGCAAGGGATTTGCCGAGATTTCTCGCGACTCCCAAGCTGCCAAGGCAGTGGTAGAGATAGCAGAAGAGGGTGAATATGCCATCCGCATTCGCTACGCCAATGGCAATGGACCGGTCAACACCGAGAACAAGGCATGCATCCGCGCCCTGATGGTCGACGATCAGAAGTGTGGCACAGTCGTAATGCCCCAGCGAGGTGTAGCCAACTGGAACGACTGGGGATATTCCAACAGCGTTACCACTCGTCTCGCCCCCGGCAAGAGGGTAGTCAGCCTGCGCTATCTCCCTGAAGATGAGAATATGAACATCGACACCAACCATGCTCTGATCGACCGAATCGAGGTGGTAAAGATCAGATAAACTACACTACTTAACCCCCATTCCACTATCCGGAATGGGGGTTAAAAGTATCAAAAAAACAGAGTGTATGCCACAAAAATTTGGTAAATCCGAAAAAAAGTCGTAATTTTGCAGTCGGATGAGTCCCATACGAGTAGCTCGCCGAAATCCCCCAGATCCTGACCGAAGCAAGGGTAACGGTTTGAGCACTGCGATATGGATAGCTCATCCACCTGCCTCTTTAGCTCAGTTGGCCAGAGCACGTGATTTGTAATCTCGGGGTCGTTGGTTCGAATCCGACAAGAGGCTCAACAAGTTTGTGTGTGTGTTTTTATAGTTTTAATGCCTATGGTCTGAAAAGAGTTTCGATCATAGTAGAATGTAAGATATTGTATCGCAGGAGTGTCGAGATGTGAATCTCGGCACTCTCTTTTTTATTACCCTGAAACAGCTTGATTTATCCTAATTCATAACTCCTTAACTCTTTACGGGCCAGGGGTGGCGGATATATTCGGGATGAGAAGAGTCGGAGATCTGACGAGCCGGCACACCCGCCACTGTAGTGTTCGGTTCAACCGAGCGAGTCACTACCGCACCGGCGCCGATGCATGCGCCGCTGCCTATCGTGACATCATCCACCACCATCACGCCGGGTCCGATATAGACACCATCGCCAACGATGGCGGCTCTCTCCACATTCGAGCCAATCGTGGTCATCTGCCCCATATTCACATTATTGCCGATTATGGCGTTTCGGTTGATCACTGTGCCGAAACAATGCTGAAGATAGAAGCCATAGCCGATCTTCACCCTCTCCGGAATCAGAAGCCCATAGCCGCGCTTATAGCGATGGAGCATCATCTTAGTCAGCGGATAGAGCCAACCACGATGCTGTGAAAGACGAAACCAAAAACTAAAACCGACACTGGTGCGTGTCAAGCCACCCAACCAGATGCGAAGCAACGAGGCACGACGCCCGTTGTGACGGTAATAGTCCGAGCGGATCAGTTCGGCACAATCGGAATAACTGCGGGGCACCGGTATGCGTATCGTATCATTCGACGCTACTTGATATGTTTCAAAATCCATAATAAGATTAGTTCGATTATAGAGCGATTTCAGATGTGATGATTTAGATCGCAAATATAACGTAAAAAATCGAGAGAGGGGGTCTTGATGCTGTTTTATTCAATTTTTTAGGGTTTATGGCCTTCACTACTGATTTTTTTATTACTTTTACATTTCATTTGAAAAAACAACCCAACCTATATAAAACCTTATTTCCATCCCAACCATCGAAAACATCATGAGCAAGCGCAAATTTCACTTAGCCCTCCTCCCGCAGATCATCATAGCCATCATCCTTGGCATTGGTGCCGGATACATATTCCCCGACTGGCTGAGCCGCATCTTCATCACCTTCAACGCCACCTTCAGCCAGTTTCTCTCCTTCTGCATTCCACTGATCATCTTGGGATTCGTAACAATGGCGATCGGCGAGATCGGTTCGAAGGCGGGCAAGATGCTGGCATTCACCGCCTTATTAGCATACGTCGCCACCTTCTTGGCAGGCACCATCTCCTACTTCACCGGCTTGCTGACCTTCCCCTCGCTCTTGGGCGATGTTACCGCCAATCGAGTAGCCACCGCCGAAGAGGGTTCACTGCTACCCTACTTCGTGATCAATATGCCTCCTGTGCTCGACGTGATGTCGGCGTTAGTGCTTGCCTTCATCCTGGGGCTCGGGATAGCACACCTCAAAGAAGACTCCTCATTGAGACGCGGCTTCGGCGAAGTCCGTGAGATCATCGTCAAGGTGATCCGCACAGTGATCATCCCCCTGCTACCCCTCTACATCTTCGGCATCTTCCTGAGCATGACCATCGGCGGACAGGTCGGGCCGATCCTTGGCACATTCATCAAGATCATCGTAGTAATCTTCCTGATCCATATCGGAGTATTGCTGATACAATTCACCATCGCCTCCCTCTTCTCTCGCCATAGCAAGAATCCCTTCAAGCTCTTGGGCAAGATGATGCCGGCATACTTCACAGCCTTGGGAACACAATCCTCGGCAGCCACCATCCCGGTGACAATGGCGCAAGCGCAGAAATTGGGAGTTCGAGAGGGTGTGGCAGGCTTCGTAGTGCCGCTATGTGCCAACATCCACATGAGTGGCAGCGCCCTGAAGATCACGGCATGCGCCTTGGCGCTGATGATGACCCAGGGGATACCCTACACCACCCCGATGTTCATGGGCTTCATCGCCATGCTCGGAGTCACGATGGTGGCATCGCCCGGAGTGCCGGGAGGCTCGATTATGGCAGCTCTTGGCATCCTGTCGAGCATCTTGGGATTCAGCGAAGCCGACAACGCGCTGATGATCGCCCTCTACATCGCCATGGACAGTTTCGGCACCGCATGCAACGTCACCGGCGACGGCGCCTTAGCAGTAATAGTAGACCGAGTATTCTCCAACAAAAATTAAATCTGATAAATGATTATATTTAATGCAAGTTTCATAATAGAGCCGGACAAAGAAGAGGCGTTCAAGGCATGGATCACCGATCGCCGTGGTTGGTTGCGTGGCGTCACTCCTACTGAACCCCGAGCGTCAGCCTCAGAACCGTCAGAGATACGCATCTCCGCCCTCCGAGCCACCGGGGGCGTGGAGCAAGGAGCTATCGACAGTCACACCATCTCGATACAAAGCTGCTTCAAGACGATGGCGGAAGCCCAAGAATGGGAGCAGGGCATCTTTGCCTCTCTCGCAGAGAGTTTCTACGCCTCTTTTGCCCCCAATGCTATGCTATTCACCTCATATTTTGAAACTATCAACATCGACTTGTAAAATCCTCACAAAGACGACACAACAAGTCCCATAGCCTATGGAAAGAACAGAACATTCGGAAGAGATGCAACCTGCCGACCGTGGAGCGCGTGCCACCGACCTGCGGCGCTTCGATCGCATCATCATGGGCATCGACCCGGGCACAAACGTCATGGGATATGGCATGCTCGGCGTCGAGGGTAAGCGATTGGAAGTCATAGTGATGGGAGTCATCGAGTTGAGCCGATTCGAAGACCACTATCGACGACTGCATCGCATCTACGAGAGAGTATCGGGACTCGCCGCCCAATACCTTCCCGACGAAGTGGCACTCGAAGCCCCCTTCTTCGGCAAGAACGTACAATCGATGTTGAAATTGGGTCGTGCACAAGGGGTGGCGATGGCGGCAGTGCTGACCCGCGACATCCCTGTGGCGGAATATGCACCCCGCACCATCAAGATGTCGGTAACGGGCAATGGCCAGGCATCTAAAGAACAGGTAGCCAACATGTTGAAGCACCTCCTCGGCATTCCCCAAGAAGAGATGCCCCGCCTTATGGATGCCACCGACGCACTCGCTGTGGCGCTGACCCACTACTACGAGACCGGCAAGCCCGCTATAGCAAAAGGCCCCAAAAACTGGGCAGACTTCATCGCCCGCAACCCCGACCGCATCGTCAAGCGCAAAAAAAAGTCGGAATAATTTTTTGTGTTATATAATACCCTTTCTTTGCCAATTTAAAATAAAGGGTTATATTTGCGTGATGGAATGTGCTAATGGACTTCTTCGCGTGCGTTACGTACGCGCGTGAGGACTTAATAGCCCCTTATACATAGCCATTGGTAATTAATAACAAGTTAACCTAAGATTACAACTATTATGGATAGATATCAAGAAGTTATCTCTAAGAGTCAAGTTATCGTCGACGACGAGAAGGTAAAGAGTGAGGTTGAGAAGATCCTCGCCGGAGTCGGAGAGTTCGACACTCCGGAAGTGAGACGCTTCCTGCTGAGCAGCATCGACCTGACCACTCTGAGCACCGAAGACAACGAGACAAGTGTAACGGCATTCACACGCCGTGTCAATGATTTTGAGGACCAATATCCTCAATATCCCCATGTAGCCGCCATCTGCGTCTACAGCAACTTTGCCGAAGTGGTAAAGACCAATCTGGATGTGGAGGGAGTCGACGTCTGCGTAGTGGCAGGATGCTTCCCCTCGAGCCAGACCTTCCAGGCAGTGAAAGTGGCTGATGTGGCGATGGCTGTAGAGGCCGGTGCCGACGAGGTGGACATCGTGCTCAATGTCGGCAACTTCCTCGACAAGAACTACGAAGATGTGTGCGACGAGATCATCGAGCTCAAGCATGCCGCGCGCCACGCCCGTCTTAAAGTGATCCTCGAGACCGGATGTCTCAAGAGCGCCGAATTGATCCGCAACGCCAGCCTCTTGGCCATGTATAGCGAGGCCGACTTCATCAAGACATCTACCGGCAAGATCTACCCCGGAGCCTCTCCCGAAGCGGCATACGTGATGTGCCAATGCATCAAAGAATACTATCAGACATCGGGGCGCAAAGTAGGCTTCAAGGCCGCCGGAGGGGTCCGCACCACTGAAGATGCACTCGGATATTACGCCATCGTCAAGAGCGTGCTCGGCGACGAATGGCTCAACAACGACCTCTTCCGCCTCGGCGCCAGTTCACTTGCCAACAACGTGCTCTCAAGCCTCGAAGGTGAGATGGTAAAATTCTTCTAACTCGACACCCTCTTACCATGAAAAAAGGACTAACAACAATAGCACTCCTGCTATTAGGGCTGATAATCTTCAACCCCCTCTATGCCCGGAAAGAGAATAAAGAGCAATCCAAGAAGATAGCCACATTCGGAGTGGCATTCTACAACTTGGAGAACCTCTTTGACACGATCAACAACAATGGGAAATACGACCTCGAGTTCTCCCCCGCCGGCGATCGTCAATGGGACGGCAAAAAATATTGGAAAAAGATCGACAATATGGCATACGCCATCTCACAGATGACCACCAAGACCACCCCGATGGGTCCGGCAGTGATCGGTGTCAGTGAGATCGAGAACATCACCGTGCTCCAAGACCTGGTGAAGGCAGATGCCATCAAGGATTGGAATCTACAGATCGTGCATCACGACTCTCCCGACGCTCGTGGCGTCGACGTGTCGTTGCTCTACAACCCGGCGATGTTCCGCGTGCTCAAGGTCGAGAACTATACACTGAAGCTCGAAGAATTGCCCCGCTTCAAGACTCGCGACCAGATGTGTGTCATCGGCTTGATGGGCACTAAGCAGACCGGCTACTCTCGCATCGCCATCATCGTAAACCACTGGCCATCACGCCGCAACGGCGAGAATGAGAGCAGTTGGCTCCGCGAGGCTGCCGCCCGACTCAACCTGCAAATAGCACAAGAACTCAACGAGAAATATCCCGGAATAGGCATCGTGACCATGGGCGACTTGAACGACGACCCATACAACAAGTCAGTGTCAGAAGTCCTCGGTGCTGTCAAGGATATCAAAAAAACTCAACCCGGAGGATTCTACAACCCCTTCTGGGAGAAATATGACAAAGGCTTCGGATCTTATATCTATCGCGGAAGCTGGGACCTCTTCGATCAAATCATCGTCAACTCCAACATCGTCGATGGCACTTGCGGCTTGAAATTCTATGCTGCCGAAGTGCTCAACCGCGAGTTCCTCCGCCAGCAAGATGGTCAATACAAGGGATATCCCCTGCGCACATATTCCGGCGGCGTATGGACCAACGGATATTCCGACCACTTCCCCACAGAAATTTTCTTGGTTAAAGAGGTCAAAGAGGATTAAAGCAACTTTTTTATAACTTCATATAAAGCAAACTAATCAGAATCATATTATGCGAATTAAACTTACACTACTCTCGCTACTATGCATCGCGATGACGGCACTTGCCGACACCGGCGTAAAGGGTATAGTAGTGGATAGCCGTACAGGGAAGCCGGTGGCAGACGCCAACGTTCTACTCCGCGAACGAGCTATCTTCGTGGTGACAGGCTCGGATGGAGTCTTCACCATCAGCAATACATCTCCCGGAGAAGATGTAATCGACATCATCGCCTCCGGATATGAAGATGCTTCACAAGATGTCGTTTTGAAAGAAAACATAGTCTTAAACATCGGAGAAATCAAAGTAAAAGCCGTAGGTGGAGAAATCCGTGCAGAGAACGACGACCTGATCTTCAACGAAGAAGAACTTGCCGAAGATGAGGGTATCGGACAGCAGGTGAGCACCATCTCGGGAGCCACCGACGATGTCTACTATCAGGCTGCCAACTACAACTTCTCGACCGTGCGCTTCCGCATGCGCGGTTACGACACCAATTGGCAGACCGGCTATGTCAACGGTGTGAATATGAACGACGCCATGCGCGGCCTCTTCAACTACTCGATGTTCGGAGGTATGACCTCCGGAGCATTCCGCAATCGTTCGACAGAGATCGGGCAGAGTGCTGCCTCCTACGGCTATGGCTCGATCGGCGGATCAAGCAATGTCACCACCTATGCCTCTGAATATGCACCCGGCTGGAAAGGCAACCTATCATATACCAACTCCAATTACATGCTTCGCGCCATGCTCCAATATGCATCCGGCCTCAACAAGCATGGATGGGCTTTCTCAGCATCAATCATCGGCCGCTATGCTCCCGAGGGTGTGATTGAAGGTACATTCTATAACTCAGTCGGCTACTTCTTCGCCGTGCAGAAAGTTTTCAACGACAAGCACTCTCTCAACCTCTCCACCTGGGGAGCACCCACCCAGCGCGCCTCTAATGCCGCTGCCACTCAAGAGACCTACGATCTGGCAGGCTCCAACCTCTACAATCCCTCGTGGGGTTATCTCAACGGCAAGAAAAAATCATCGCGTGTCATCGAGGCTTTCGACCCCTCTGTAATGCTCAACTGGCTCTGGACTCCCAAGATGGGCACCAAACTCAACACTGCATTAGCCTTCCGCTCGAACAATTACAGTAGCTCGGCACTCAACTGGTATCAAGCAGCAGACCCGCGTCCCGACTACTATCGCTATCTTCCCTCATACTATGCACCCACAGTGACTGAAGAGGAGAATCCCGAGCTCTATGCCCAGCAACTCGAGCAACAGGAATTTGTGACCTATGCATGGCAGAACGATCCGAACATCCGTCAGATCAATTGGGATCAGATCTATCTGACCAACCACCTGAACTGTCAGCAATATGATCGCGACCCATCGCTGGTGGGACAATCGACCTACATCCTCGAAGATCGTCACTCCAACTTCAACGCCTATATGCTCAATAGCAACCTCGATCATCGACTCAACGACTACATGACACTGCAAGCAGGCTTGAACGTAACATATACTGACGCCCACTACTACAAGACCATACGCGATCTGCTCGGTGGCGAATATTGGCGCGATATCGACAACTTCTCCGAGCGTGACTTCGCAGGCGATGTCAACATCATGCAGAACGACCTGGACAATCCCAACCGCAAAGTGTATAAGGGTGACATCTTCGGTTATAACTACTATATCCGCAACATCGGCTCTCGTCTCTGGGCGCAGAATCAAATCATCACCAAGCACTGGAATGTCAACTATGCCGCCGAGGTGAGCACCACTAACTTCTGGCGTGAGGGTATGATGAGAAATGGTCGTGCACCCTACGACGAAGAAACCAAAGGCATCGGCAAGCCCCAGTCGCTCGGCACCGGCAACATGCACAGTTTCGTAAACTTCGGAGTGAAAGCCGCAGCCACCTACAAGCTCAACGGACGCAACTTCTTCACCGCTCATGTCGGCTATGGTTCACGCGCTCCGCTTCCCAACGACGCCTATATCTCACCCCGCACCAAAGACACCTCTGTCGGCGTGCTCAAAAGCGAAAAATACTTGGCTGCCGACCTCAGCTATACCTGGAACTACAAGAACTTCCGCGGTTCGGTCAAGGGTTATTACACCTATATCTGGGATGCTATGAAGCGTAGCGGATTCTACGACTACGATCTCAACTCCTTCATGAACTATGCTATGAGCGGCATGCAACTCGAATATAAAGGAATCGAGCTCGGTCTGCAATACAAGATCCTCAGCAACCTCTCCGTCTCTGCTGCCGGAAGCATCGGAGACTATCGATACAAGAACAATCCTTGGGGTGTCCGCAGCTACGAAAACGGCTCGGAGGCTGACGTGGTACGCAAGGTTTATCTCAAGAACTATCACATCGGAGGCACTCCTCAGCAGGCTGTATCATTTGCCATCAATTATAACATCCAAAGATGGTTCTTCGAAGTTAACACTCAGTGGATGGGCGACGGATATTTCGAACTCTCGCCGAGCCGTCACGAAGAGATGCCCGGTCTATGGAAATTCTGCTCCTCTGAAGAGGATTACAAGCAACGCATGGAAGAGATCACTCACCAAGACAAACTCAACAACGAATGGGTGATGAACCTCTCAATCGGCAAATTGATCTACACTAAATTCGGTCAAATCAACATCAACCTCAGCGTCAACAACCTTCTGAACAACCGCAACATCCAGACCGGCGGCTGGCAAGAGGGTAAGTTCGACTACACCAACTATGATGTCAATAAATTTCCCAACAAGATATACTATGCACAAGGCATCCGCGTATATCTCAACCTGGGTATCAGATTCTAACCAATCAATCCTACCAAAGATATGATAAAGAATATTAAGAATATAATCGCGATGATGTTGGTGGCAATGGTCGGGCTGACATCATGCGACTACGAATACGCCCAGCCGCCGGTCAACGTGCCGGAAGGGGGCATAGGCACCGGAGCATGGGACAACCCCATGACAGCCTATCAATGTCTGATCGGATCGGTCAATGAAGACTATCCCGAACCATGGGTCACCGGATATATCGTCGGTGTGGTCAACGTCGACATCAGCAATGTGATCAGCGAGCAGTGTGCTCAATTCGAAGGTCCCTTCACCGTGGCTACCAACCTGATTATCGCCATGAATCCCGAAGAGCGTAACTATGAGAACTGCGCCACAGTACAGCTCCCGAGCGGAGGTGCGCGTACGGCACTCAACCTGGTAGACAATCCCGACAACCTCGGCAAGCAAGTTACCCTCAAAGGTACTGTAGGCTCCAAATATTGCGGCGCTTATGGTGTGAGATCCGTCTCCGACTATAACTGGGGAGACAAGGGTAAGGAAGAGATCGTGCTTCCGCCGGTGGATGGTCCATTCTATCAGGATTTCGACTTCGGCAAGTCATTTGACACCTACGCCGCACAAGGCTGGAAGAATGTTGAAGTATCGGGCGGTCTGAGCGGCTGGTATATCAAGGAGTTCAGCGGCAACAACTACATCACCACCAGTGCATATCTCGGCACAGAGACCGGCGGCCCGTATGAGAACTGGCTCATCACACCCGCCATCGATATGGATAAGATCACCGAGAAAACACTCCAATTCGAGACACAAGCGGCATATCCTGCCGATAATTGCACACTCGAAGTCTATGTGATGAGTTCTAACAATCCGAAGACATCGACAAGCACGCAGCTGAAGGCAGACATCGCAGTGCCCCCTACAGGCACCGGCTATAGCGACTGGAAGAAAGCCAACGTCGACCTCTCTGCATATAGCGGCACCATCTACATCGGCTGGCGCTACTACTCGGAGAAGGGTGGATCGGGCTTCTCAACTACCTATTGCATCGACAATGTCAACGTAGGCAACGCCGAAAAACCGGATCACTCGGGCGACACACCCACAGACCCATCGACGCCCGGCAGCGATCAGAACGCAGCGCTCTATAAGCTCTTGGCTTCCGACAGCGCAACCTGCGATTGGATATTTGACAACATCTCCCTCCCCGAGGGTGTGTCATACGTCTGGAAATGGACATCCTATAATGGCACAAGTTATCTTAACGCAAGTGCATTCGTGGGGGGCAAGGCATATACCGCCAAATCGATTGCCCACTCACCCGCCATCTCATTGAAGGGTGTAACCGGTGCTTCGGTAGACTTCCAGCATGCCGCCAAGTACCAGACCACGCTCCCGACTCTCGGCAAATTCGTGGTGCGCGAATCAGGCACAACCGATTGGACCGAATATGACATCCCGACATGGCCTGATGCAGGATCTTGGAAATTTGCATCCAGTGGCAAGATCGATATCTCCAGATTCGATGGCAAGGTGGTGGAAGTCGGTTTCAAATATGAATCGACCACCGAGGGTGCCGACCAATGGGAGATCAACAACCTGAATGTCTATGGCAAAAAGTAAATCTAACGAAAAGATGAAAAAGATGAAAAGAAATATATATTCGGCGCTTGCCATGGCACTCGCTATCACGGCATCGGCAGGACTTGTATCCTGCCAAGCCGAGATGGATGATCCCGGGCTGGTAGTGCCGGAAGCCTCAATCAAGGCAAACACCACAATCCTTGAATTGAAGCAAGCATACGAGAACAAGATTGAGAAGGTAGGCTTCAAGCAGGGCACCGAGAAGTATGATGCCGAGGGCAATGTGGTGGATGGCGAGCATATCATCATCCATGGCCGCGTGGTGTCGAGCGATGCCTCGGGCAATATCTACAAGTCTTTGGTGATCCAGGATGAGACAGCCTCCCTCGCATTCTCCATCAATAGCGGCAGCCTCTACAACTTCTATCGTTTGGGGCAGGATGTCGTGGTCGATATGACCGGGCTCTATCTCGGCTATTACTATGGCCTGCAGCAGGTAGGTTCACCCTCCGACACCCAGCTCAATGGGGAAAATCAGCTTGGATTCATGGCACTCGACTATATGTTGCGCCATGCACAATGCGACGGACTCCCCTCACCCGAATTTGCCAAGGTGAAATATGGCGAACCATATCCTACCGACCAATTCTACTGTCTCACCTTCGACAGCTTCGACGAGCTCACCAAGGGCACACTTCCTGAGTTACAGAGCCAGCTCGTAGAGTTCCGCAATGTCTCCTTCCAGATCGAGGAAGAGGGACAGACCTACGCTCCCTACGAGTCGACAGTGAGTCGCTATTTAGTTGACGCCAATGGCCAGACACTCACAGTCAGGAACTCCGGCTACTCCAATTTCTATTACAAAGAACTTCCGAAGGGTCGCGGCATCGTGAGAGGTATCCTGTCATACTACAACTCCGGTTCGGCTACCGATCCCTGGCAGTTGATCCTGCGCGACGTCACCGACGTGATCATCACCGAGGCGGGCGAAGAGGCTACCCCCTTCAGCGTGTCTGACGTAAGAGGCGGTGAGTATGATGGCTTGATAGGCTGGACTTCCGGTTATATCGTAGGTGCTGTCAAGGCCGGTGTCACCACCGTTACTTCCGCCGCCGATGTGACATTCGGCAAGGATGTCGAGACTTTCAACAATGTGCTGATCGCCGAAAGCGCCGACGAGACCGATATCAACAAATGTATCGTAGTCGACCTGCCTCAAGGCACATCGCTCCGCACCTGGGTCAACCTGATCGACAACCCTGAATACTACAAGGCACAACTCTTGGTGAATGGTAAAATCTCTACCGAATTGGGTCTTCCCGCCATCGTCGATAGCAAGGGTGGCTTCAATGAGTTCCGCATCAACGGCAAGTCGATGAGTGGCGGCACCGAAGGCCCCGCACCGGCAGGCGACGGCACCGAAGCCAACCCCTATAACGTCTCTTGGGTGAAAGCATCGACCGAAGACAAGACAGGCGTCTGGGTGATCGGTTATGTAGCCGGATATGTGGCTACCGGTTCGGACTTCACCGGCGATGCCTGCGAATTCAGCGCCAACGAAGTGCCCGGTTCGACAGCATACCTCAACTCCAACAATGTGATACTCTCCTCGGTGGCTCCGATGAAGTGTGGCGTCGACAACTCCGTGCCGGCTCAGCTCTCTTCTGCCGTCCGCTCGACTCTGGGCTTGAAACTCAACCCCGGCATCTACGGTAAGCAAGTGATGATCAAATGTAACATCGAAGAATACTTCGGCACTCGCGGCATCCGCAAGATCACCGAAGTCAGAGAACTCTAATCCGATAGTCGTAAGAGACTCTAAAACCCTATAGGTGTGTCGGGGTTTGCGCCCCGATACATCACCAAATAAAAACTATTTCTAACCCCCGGCTCTGTCGACCGGATGACGACAGAGCCAACATAAACGATGTCAATAAATGAAGAATAAAATATTCTTACTACTAACGCTCTCGCTTGCCGTGCAGATGGCATACGCCAACTTCACCGAGGGCTACTACGACCAAATGGATGGCAAGAAAAAAGAGGCGCTCAAAACAGCCGCCAAGCAATGTGTGAGCAGTCACACCACTCTCGAATATTACGATCTCCCCGACTATTGGCAATACAGCGATGTATATCCGGAGCTCGTCAATGGGTGCAAGCGCTGGTGGGAGATGTATTCAGACAAGATCTACCTCATACAGCAGGGTCAGAGTGGTACCAAGAGTTTCTCCGCCAACAAAATGCAACGCGAGCACTCGGTGCCCAAATCATGGTGGAAGCAAAATGGCAGCGTGGAGTACACCCCTGCCTATAGCGATATGTGGAATCTCTATCCGAGCGATGGTCCCGCCAATCAGGCGAAACTCAACTATCCCTTCGGCGAAGTGCGCACAGCCACATTCGACAATGGGGTCTCGAAAGTAGGGTCTCCGATGTCGGGTCAAGGGGGTGGATGTGCCAACGTATTCGAGCCTGCCGACGAATATAAGGGTGACTTCGCCCGAAGCATGTTTTATATGGCTACGGTCTATGATGACATCAACTGGGTGATCAACTATATGTTCCAGAAGAATAGTTATCCGACCTTAGTGCCATGGGCAGTCAATATGCTCTTGCAGTGGTCGCGCGAGGACCCTGTGAGTCAAAAAGAGATCGACCGCAATGACCTGGTGGAGCAATATCAAGGGAATCGCAACCCCTTCGTAGACTTCCCCAACTTGGCAGAGTTTATATGGGGCATCAGCACCGAAGAAGTGTTCTCTGTATCCGAACAAGCCGGCAGCGATCCGACGCCGCCGATCACCGGCGATCCGGAGATCACCTCTCCCGCCAATGGCAGTTCCCTCTCCTTCGGGCAGGGGGCTGTGGGGCATACATATACTCGCGAACTGCAAATCACCGGCCATAACTTCACCAGCCAGCTCTCCGTGAGCATCGTCGGCGCCAACCGCGATTGCTTCGTCACCGAGACGACCACAATCCCCGCCAAGACCATCAATGAGAATGGAGGTTATCTTCTCACCATACGATACACACCCAAGTCGATCGGAGAGCACTCCGCCAAACTTACCCTCTATGATGGAGGTCTGGCAGGGAGCGTCGCTGTAAACCTCACCGGCGAAGGACTCGCCGAGCCGACCCTCACCGCGCTCAATGCACAGAACCCGACCGACCTCACCGACACCGGTTATACCGCTCACTGGTCGGCTGCTACCGGCGAAGCCGACTTCTATGTGCTGACTCGCGTCATCTATAACGACGACCAGGAAGAGTCCGAAACTTACGAAACCAACGAAACATTCTATAGCATCACCGGACGCGACCCCAAGGTGGCGGAAGCCTATTATGTCTCCTACTCGCGTCTCGGCATCCTCTCCCCCGCCTCCAACATCATCTATGTCGCCGCTTCGGGCATCAACGACGTGCGTGACTCCGCCCCCTACCATGTATATGGCGTAGAGGGTGGTATATATGTGAGCCGCGCCCGAGGCGAGGCCGGCACCATCGTCGTATACTCTCTCGATGGCACCATCATCTTGCAAGATGAATCTCCCGCCGACGCATCTGTTATACCACTCAAACCGGGCGTATATGTGGTCTCAGTGGGTGGCGGTCGTCCTCAAAAACTGATCGTAAAATAATCTTATCAACAAGCATTATCATAATCTAATCCAGCCAAGAAATGAAAACTGACTTTACCAAATATTTGAAGCCCATCTTGCCTATGATCGGCATGCTGATCGCAGCCTCGAGTGCAGAGGCAGAATATCCCTCCGGTTATTACGACTCGCTCGATGGCAAGTGTGGCAAAGAGTTGATGACAGCTGTCAAGAATGTGGTTTACAATCACACCGAAATCACATACGGTGCATCGGGCACATGGGTAGCCTTCAAAGACACTGATGTCAAGAATGTCGGCGGTGTCGACTATTGGTGGGATATGTATAGCAGCAACCTTGTGGCAGTCTCTTCGGGCCACCCCGGGCTTAACATCGAGCACTCTGTCGCCAACTCATGGTGGGGAGGCACGAAGAATGCCGCTTACAAGGACCTATGCCACCTCAACCCGAGCGATCAGGATGCCAACAGCCGCAAGAGCAACTATCCCCTCGCCGAGCTCTCGGAAGTGACCTGGGACAATGGTGTCACCTTCGTCGGACGTCCCAAGTCGGGACAAGGGGGTGGCGCTACCTATTGCTTTGAGCCTGCCGATGAATATAAGGGTGACTTCGCTCGCGCATTCATGTATATGTTTACTATCTACAAGGATATCACCTGGAAAGAGAGCACCGACTGGATGTACAACAAAAGTTCCGATCTGATGTTCCAATCTTGGGCGAGCGAACTCCTCTTGAGATGGAGCACCAACGACCCGGTGAGCCAAAAAGAGCGTGATCGCAACGATGGCATCTACAAGAACCAGAAGAATCGCAACCCCTTCATCGACCTTCCCGACTTGGCAGATCACATCTGGGGCTCAAAGAAGACAGAACCCTATGATCTGAATGGCACCGGTGGCGGCGGTGGCACCGGTGGCGGTGATGACCAAGACAGCACTACCTATCGCTGGCTCGATGAGGCAGACAGCAGCATGGGCGACTGGACCATCGAAGATGTAACCCTCCCCGAAGCCGGAACTTACGTCTGGAGCTGGAAGTCTTACAATGGCATGTCCTACCTCAATGGTAGCGCTTATATCTCCGGAACACCTTACGAATCACTCTCCTACGCATGGAGTCCCACCGTATCGCTCAAGGATGCAAGTTCAGCCAAATTCTCATTCGAGCATGCAGCGAAATTCCAAACCACCCTCCGCGACATCTGCAAGGTGGTGGTGAAAGATGTAGCCACCGGTGCAGTGTCTGAAGTTGCAATCCCTACATGGCCCGGTGCCGGATCTTGGACATTTGTCGACAGTGGCACGATCGACCTTGCATCCTTCCTCGGCAAGGAGGTGAATATTGGCTTTAAATATGCTTCAACCACCTCCGGCGCAGATACTTGGGAGATCAAGAATGCAGCACTCGTGGTCGAAAAGGCCACATCGGGCATGGAGCGTCTCAACATCGAAGAGGAGGATGACTCATTCCTCGTAGAGGTGTGGGGCAACAACATTCTGGCGCCTCAGGGTGCTCACATCTTCGACATGAATGGTCGCGAGGTGTCGGGCGAAAACCTCTCCAAGGGTGTCTATATCGTGGTGAAACCATCATTCGAGAAGTCGGTGAAGGTGATGATCGGAAAGTAATCTGACGACACATCGCCCGGCAACCTACAAAATAAATTTTTAAGGAACAGCCAAAACAAATACTTATGCGTAACCTTATATCAATAATCGCCCTCACTCTCGGGATCTCCCTCGGCTATGCCGAGATACCCGATGGGTATTACTCCGGGCTTGACGGCAAGCAGGGAACAGAGTTGAAAGATGCCATCTGCCAAGCCTCTTCGGGCTATGTACGTGTCACTTACAACACCAAGACCTGGCCTGCCTTCGAGAAGACCGACGTGCGTGAATATAATGGCAAGACCATCTGGTGGGATATGTATAGCAATAACATCGTCTATCTGCCGGAGCATGCCTCACTCAATATCGAGCATGCGGTAGCCAACTCCTGGTGGGGCGGCAAGAATGCCGGTCTCGAGGCATATAGCGATCTCTTCCACCTCAACCCGAGCGACCAGAATGCCAACAATGTCAAGGGTAGTTATCCTCCCGGCGAGACGAGCGATGCTCGCCTCTTGGATAATGGTCTGTTCCGTGTCGGCACTCCCCTCGAGGGGCAGGGTGGCGGATCAGCCAGCGTCTTCGAGCCTGCTGATGAGTATAAGGGAGACTTCGCCCGCGCATATTTCTATATCTTTACCACCTATCCCAATTTGACATGGGATGACACAAATGCCTCATATTTATGCGACACTGAGGGCAATCTCCATCCATGGGTGGTAGACCTTCTGCTCCGCTGGTCGCGCCAAGACCCGGTCGACAGCAAGGAGAAGAACCGCAATGAAGAGATCTATCTCCTTCAGAAGAATCGCAATCCCTTCATCGACTATCCTCAGTTGGCAGAATATGTATGGGGCACGAAGATTGCCGACACATTTACACTCGCCGATGAGGCTGAATCGACAGTCGTCGATCGCCCCGGTGCACCGATCTTCAACAGCACACGTGTGGTCGGTGTCAACACCTACTGTCTGAGATGGTGGGGCGAGACTCGCCAACGTGTTACTTGGCCGGGTGCCACCGAGCTGATGATGAGCATCAATGGCGGCGACTATGAGTCCTACGGCTTCGCCGGCGAAACGGAGATTACCCTCGACACCGATGTCAATCCCGAGCAGCATATCAAGGCATACGTCAAGAGCAGTGTCGGCGACTACACTCTGACAAGTTCTACCACCTATCTTGATGCATACGCTCGCGATAATGCCTCGACCGACTATTCCGACGGCCTCTGGGATCGCGTTGCCACCACCTCCCAAATGCAAAACGATGATTTCTATATCATCCTGTCATCCAATACACTTCACGCCATGAGCGTAACAGGGGGCAACTCTACTCGAGCATTCCTGGAGAGTGCAGGATTCGTCGACTTCAACGCTCAAGAGTCAGTGATCGAACTTCCAATAACATCGGCTGTAGTAAAATTCCCCGTCGATACAGATGAAAAGAACTACATAGAGGTCTATGACATCTATGGCAATTACAAAGGAGCATGGACAGCTACCGCCAAGAATAAGATGAAACTTGACACCACCACCCACACTCCGGGAGTCATCTCCTTCGGCGAGGATGGATCGTTCATCTTCACCTTCGATCAGTTTGGTTCGTTGCAATTCAACAAGACCCAGCCTCGATTCCTCAACTATGAGTCATCGCAGACTCCGGTCTATCTCTACCGTCTCACATCAGAACATGGCGGAGGCACGAGTGCCATCTCCGAAATCGAAGAAAAGCCCTGGAGCATCGGAGTGAGCGGCACCTCGGTCACACTGCCTGAAGGTGTAAAAATCTTCGACCTCAACGGCAGAAACGTCGATGGTCGTGACCTCCAACATGGCATTTATATCGTGATCGGCAAGGGGAAAGCAGAAAAGATAATGCTATAGACAATTTATTTGACAAAAATCAGTTATTACTTATAACAACTTATAGGTATAACAGTTTAATAATACCATAACAACACAAAAAAATTCGGTATGTTACAGACTACGAATGTCAAGACCATTGAAAGAGCAGTGGTCAGATTTGCAGGTGACTCCGGCGACGGTATGCAACTTGCAGGCAACATTTTCTCCAACATCTCGGCAGAGATCGGGGATGAGATTTCGACATTCCCGGACTATCCTGCGGAGATACGTGCCCCGCAAGGTTCGCTGAGTGGAGTGTCAGGTTATCAAGTGGGAGTCGGCAAGAGTGTCCACACTCCGGGCGACGAAGCAGACGTGCTTGTGGCGATGAATCCGGCGGCGCTCAAGACCAACCTTCGCTATCTGAAGCCGGAGGGCATCATCGTGTGTGACGTCGACTCCTTCACGGAGGCCAATCTCCGCAAGGCTGAATATCAGACAGCCGATCCGATCACCGAGCTTGGCATCAATCCTCAGCGCATCCTCTTGGTGCCGATGACCACGCTTCTGAAGAACACACTGGCAGACTCCGGTCTCGATCAGAAGGGGATGATGAAGTGCAAGAACATGCTCGCATTGGGCGTGATCTGCTGGCTCTTCGATCGCCCTGTGGAGAGTGTGCTTCGCAAGTTGAAAGCGAAATTTGCCAAGAAGCCTGCCATCTACGAATCGAATGCCAAAGTATTGCAGGCAGGGTGGGACTATGGCCACAATACCCACAGTTCACTTCCTGTGTATCGCATAGAGACCACGTCGACCAAGCCCGGCATCTACACCGATGTCACAGGCAATACAGCGACAGCATGGGGTCTTATCATGGCTTCGGAGAAGAGTGGACGACCCCTTTTCCTTGGTTCCTACCCCATCACTCCCGCCACCGACATCCTTCACGAGCTTGCCAAGCGCAAAGATCTTGGCGTCAAAGCCGTGCAAATGGAAGATGAGATCGCCGGCGTATGCTCCGCCATCGGTGCAAGTTATGCCGGCCACTTGGCAGTGACCTCTACCTCCGGACCCGGTCTGGCTTTGAAGTCAGAGGGTATCGGCTTGGCTGTTATGGCTGAGTTGCCTTTGGTGGTGATCGACGTGCAACGCGGCGGACCCTCCACCGGACTCCCCACAAAGACCGAACAGACCGACCTTATGCAGGCGCTCTATGGCCGCAATGGCGAATCTCCGGTATGTGTCCTCTCGGCAGTAAGCCCCACCGACTGCTTCCACATGGCTTTCGAGGCTGCGCGCATCGCTATGGAGCACATGACTCCGGTGATACTCCTCACCGACGCATTTATCGCCAACGGCTCAAGCGCATGGCGCATTCCTGAAGCCAACGACTATCCCGAAATTCATCCTCACATCCTCCCTGCCGAAAAACTCGCAGAGGGCTGGCGTCCCTACGATCGTGACGAAAACCTCGTGAGATACTGGGCACATCCCGGCATGCCCGGCGCTATGCACCGTGTAGGAGGATTGGAGAAAGACAATAAGACCTCCGTGATCTCCACCGATGGCGCCAACCACGAACTTATGGTGCGTCAACGTCGTGAGAAGATCGAAAAGATCGCCAAGGAAGTCCCATTGATGAATCCGATGTTTGCTCCGGAAGCCGACACTATCCTCTTGGGATGGGGCGGCACTTACGGTCATCTCCTCACTGCCGCTCAACAGCTCAACGACGAGGGTCACAAAGTGGCTTTCTGGCAATTCAGATATATCAATCCACTTCCCGCCAACACGATCGACACTCTGATGCAATATAAACGCATCATTGTGGCTGAACTCAACTCCGGCATGTTTGCCGACTACCTGCAGAGTCATCTCCCCGGCAGAGAGATCTTGCGTATCAACAAGGTAGAGGGTCAACCCTTCTTGGTAAAAGAAATAGTAGATGGTGTAAAAAAATATATGGAGGCATAAGAGATGGAAAATAATACTTGCAAATTCGCTCCGAGTGATTTTAAGAACAGTCAGAATGCACGTTGGTGTCCCGGATGTGGCGACCATGCCATCTTGAATGTGCTTCATAAGGCGATGGCGGAACTTGGTGTAGCACCCCACGACACAGTAGTGGTGTCGGGCATCGGCTGTAGCTCACGCCTACCCTACTACATGAACACCTACGGCATGCACACGATCCATGGTCGAGCAGCAGCCATCGCCACCGGCGTCAAGACCGCTAACCCCAATCTCACCGTATGGCAGATCTCCGGCGACGGCGACGGCTTGGCTATCGGTGGCAATCACTTCATCCATGCCATCCGCCGCAATGTCAACCTCAATATGCTGATCCTCAACAATAAGATCTATGGCTTGACCAAGGGTCAGTATTCGCCGACTTCCGATCGCGGCTTCGTGTCGAAGTCCAGCCCTTATGGCACGGTGGAAGATCCTTTCATCCCGGCTGAACTTTGCTTCGGCGCTCGCGGCAATTTCTTCGCTCGCTCTTTCGATGTCAACCTTGACACAACTCGCGAAGTCATGGTAGCCGCTGCTCGCCATCAGGGGGCTTCGGTAGTGGAGATCCTTCAGAACTGTGTCATCTTCAATGATGGTATCCACCGCTACTTCGCCGACAAGGAGAATCGTGCCGACCACACCATCACCCTGCGTCACGGCGAGAAGATGCTCTTCGGCAAGAACATGGAGAAGGGATTGGTGCAAGATGGCTTCGGCTTGAAGGCTGTAGTCATCGGCGAAGATGGTTATACCATCGACGATGTCTTGGTGCATGATGCTCATTGCAAAGAGAACTTCTTGCAGCAGCAACTCGCCATGATGGATGGTCACGACCTCCCCTTGGCACTCGGCGTAATCCGCGATGTTGACGCTTTGGTATACGACCAAGAAGTAGATCGTCAGACTCGCGAAGTCAAAGAGGCAAAAGGTTTCTCCGGCCTCCGCGACATGATTATGAAGACCCACGAAACCTGGGAAATAAAATAAGACGCGACACCGCCCACTCTCGAGGCGTTATAACAGAGATAAAGATAGCAATATTTTGCTTGTGTGAGCAAAATATTGCTATCTTTGCATTTAAAAAAGAGAGAAGGTTGTGATATATCTTGATTTATTACTGTCCGCTAAACCATAAAAAGTCGAGTCCAACTTCTTGAATGGCAGA
>SAMEA3663025__coassemble_389_pt1 | contig 36879 bp, 29 predicted proteins | sample SAMEA3663025__metabat2_high_PE_004 | metagenome-assembled genome bin SAMEA3663025 (sample SAMEA3663025) | pig gut metagenome | biome: pig gut; feature: pig-associated habitat; material: faeces | place: France | collected 2012
CAGCCCTAATTTTTTAGATTCTAAAAAAGTTTAGCGGACAGTAATAATTTTTAATAATGAGGTCATCTAACAATTCATTTGGGAACTTGTCTGTGCCATAGATCCCCTTTGGATATATGCCATCCTTTAAAGAAGTTTTGATAGAACCAGCTGGAAACAACAATGTTTTAATTGAGTTTTGTGGTTTTGTAAAAGGATCGTTACTTGAACTTACCTTTTGTACTCCTTGATATTTAATGTTATCTTTTGTCTTTTCCCAGGCTAACACGTATTCAAGATTCTTCTTAATCTTGAAAGAAAGATTTGGAGGAGTAGCACTTTTATACCAATGCCATTCTCCAATAAAGTTTGTTGTTCCGAAAACTTCGTTCCCAATTTTTTTAAGATTATCTACTTCGTTGTCATCAATTGAAATGAAGATCACGCCGTCTTCAGTAAGTAAATTTCTTGCTAATTGCAACCGCATATAAATCATAGTACACCAATCCGAATGAAAACGTCCATTAGAGTCGGTATTTCTACGATAGCGGTTGCCGAGTTCGTCGGTATTGCCTTCTGCAATGTCATTTTCGGATGCTGTAGTTGCAAAATCATCGTGATATACAAAATCCTTGCCTGTGTTATATGGAGGGTCAATGTAAATCATTTTGACCTTTCCCATATAAGACTTTTGCAGCAGTTTCAGGACTTCGAGGTTGTCCCCCTCGATGTAGAGATTTTGGGTAGTGTCCCAATCAACGCTATCTTCCGGCACAGGGCGGAGAGTTTTGCTGATTGAGCGAGCAGCTTCGCGACGAGCCTCGGCTTTGCCGGGCCATGTGAATTGATAAAATTCTTCGCCTGTGTCTGCCGTTGCATCACCGAGCAACTGGCGCAACACGTCGAAATTGACAACACGACGCACTTTGCCGTCGGCTCCGCGAGCCTCGGTGAAGCAAGAGGGCGCAATCTGATAGAGCATATCAAGATTTATCTGCGCTCCGTCGGCACTTTGTAGTGGCAATTTTTCAGGATTCATATATTGTAGTATTATTATTTTGTTAAGTCAGATAGTTTTGATTCAAGCTCTGCAATTTTGCGTTTAAGAGTGCGTGCTTGTGAGTTAAGTTCAATTTGAGTGTTGAACTGCTTCTCTGCTCGCACTCGCTTTTGTAGGGATTCCGCTTCACGTCTTAATTTTACAATCTGTGATTCAAGTTCTTTAATCTCCGAAATGGCTGCTGAATTGTCAATTTGATAGCCTGTCATTTGACTAAAGAAATTGAAATAAATGCTGTCGAGACTTTGCCCCTCTACTTTTAACGGTCTGGACTCAAGATTTACGTCAGTAAGTAATTTGCTTACTTCACGAGTCCACTTTACTGCACCGGCAACGACTGAACGACGCTTATGTTGCATAAGCAAGTCAGTCTTGTTGCCATGCTTAATGATGTAGATGGTATGGCGAGGAATAAGGTCGTCCAAGCCACAGAAAGGATTGATAGAATAATATTCGGTCTTACACCGAAAATAAAAAACATCAATCTCTTTCACCTCGTTGCCGTCTGCGACATTGACGGTGTCAGGCCGCAGTACATATAGTAACCTTATCTGCTCAAATTCATCGGCAAGGAGAGTACGAATAGCCGTAGGTGTAGAACTCGCCTTGACAAACTGAGCCTTAGGTATCAGCTTGTCAACGATTGTCGAAGCCGGGAATTGTAGCAGATTGTTCATCGTATTATTAAAAAGGTTATCAACTCAAAATCATCAAGTCCGGCAATTTCATTTCTGAGAAATGAAGATTCGCCGTCAGTAAACAGAGATGCAATATCGCTTTCCTCTTTTACGTTAACGATACTTTCAATGGCGAGATGCAATAAGTCGGTATAAGCCGACATATCGCGTCCATTGTCTGTTTCTTTATTCAACTGTCGGCAGAGTTCGGCAAGCGGTTTGGTCTTGCCTTTGCAAGCCAATCGGAGTGTGTCGAGCAGACGTTTCGGAGCGAGGTGGTCAATGATAACTTCACCATCGGTAGATATGTATACCATATAAAATGGGTGAAGTTGATTGGTCTTGCCGATATTCACCTCTTGGCGGCGGTTTTTAAGAATAAAGATAACGCCAGAAGGAAGTTCCTCGTTGGCAGGAACAACAGCACTCATTCCATTAGGCGCGTGTTCGATTTCGGGATTATCTTTTATGTATGCCAAAAGGTCGAGGCGGAACTCGTTCAAGCCCAAATCCATAATGTTTATGCCTGTGTCCATATCCTCGATGTCAACAACTTCAGTTTGTAACTTTTTAAGTTGTTGCCTACGATATTCGAGGTCACCTTTTTCTTCAGGCGAGAGCAGGTTGCCGTCGCCTGTCGAAGTGAGCACCGTTGCTTTCATACGACTTTCAACGCGCCCTTTGAGCTTGATGTATTCGTCAAGGTCAACATTGGGCCAATAGTTGACAAGTTGGATTTGGGAGTTCTGCGAGCCGATACGGTCGATACGTCCAAAACGCTGAATGATGCGCACCGGATTCCAGTGGATATCGTAATTGACGAGGTAGTCGCAATCTTGAAGGTTCTGTCCTTCCGAAATACAATCGGTTGCAATCAGCACATCAATAGTATCAGTGCAGCCCGGATAAAGCACTTCGCGGTCTTTTGATTTCGGAGAAAAGAACGTGAGTACATTGTTGAAATTTACATCACGGCGGGCAAGCGTCCATTTCCCATCAGTATTGCCTGTAATGAGAGCCACATTAAGCCCGAAATCATTTTTGACACGAGCAGCAAGTTCTCTGTAAAGATACTCTGCCGTATCAGCAAAAGCCGTAAAAATCAAGGCCTTTTTATTATTGGGATTAATCGGATTGGCGAACTTGTAGGCAAGGTCGGCATAGAGTTGCTGAAGTTTGCTGTCGTGAACCGGAGTTATTGGCTCGAGCATAGCGAGAAGCAAAGAAAGTTTCTCGTTGTCTTCTCTGAGGCAGTTACGCCACGAGATATAATCCATATCGGCAATGTCGATACGCGACTTACGCCCAACGAATGGGTCGTTTTCCGAATCCTCGTTGTCGAAATCGTCACTAAATTCCGTCACGTCTATTAGCCCAGACCCTGAATTTCGTTCGAAATTGTCGATGGCTTTAATTGATTTGGCGATAAAATCATTAATTCGTTCAAGTGTTAATCTGAAAGAGTTAACCGAGCTCTCAAGTCGTTTGAGCATATTTATCGCCATCAATTTGCGCAAACCTTTCTCTCGTCCGTCAACGGAGATTTTGCCGTTGCCCTCAAATTTAAGCGCGTATTTATCTTTAGCACTCGGCTGAATGAACAGCGATGGCGTATAAATAGCGAGGTTCAATGCGTCGAGCATTTGAGCAATTTCTTTGAAAGTTACCGTCTTGTTATCATCAAGGTCGGTAAGCGGCGGACGGCGAGAAATAGGCGGTAGCCTATACGGGAATGTTCCAATGTCGCTCGTATCATAATACTTTACGATATGCTTTCTGCTTCTGGCAATTGTAACTGCATCAAGGACTTTGAAAAAGTCGAAACTAAGGTCGGCAAGAAGTCGATCGGTAGTGCGTTCTTGTGGGTCGAGTTTCGCCCATTTGTTATAAACGGCTTGTGCCATACGGAAAATATCTTCGATGGTATTATCCGTGTCGAGCAAGCCATTGATATTGGCGCTGTCTCCCTCATAAGCCAACGAGAGTTGGTTTTTGAGGTCGTTGAAGCGGTTGTTTACAGGAGTAGCAGAAAGCATCAGCACCTTGGTTTTTACCTCCGGCTTAATCACTTTGTTCATCAGGCGGAGGAAGCGGTTTTCGCGTTTTTCGCCTGTGTCATCATTAGTGGAGATTTTTCCACCATTGCGGAAATTATGACTTTCGTCTATAACGACGAGGTCGTAGTTTCCCCAATTTATATAATCAAGGTCAAGACCTGAAGCACTTTTCCCATGGTCACGGGATAGGTCGGAGTGGAAAAGTATATCGTAGCGCAGACGGTCGGAAGCAATAGGATTGTTCAGATAGTTTGCGCGAAAAGTCACCCAGTTATCATACAATTTTTTCGGGCATAGAACGAGAACCGACTTGTTGCGGTTTTCGTAATACTTAATGACCGAAAGTGCGGTGAATGTCTTTCCGAGACCAACGGAGTCGGCAAGTATGCAGCCATTATATTTTTCAAGTTTGTTGATTATGGCAAGTGCTGCATCACGCTGGAAATTGTAGAGCTTTCCCCATATCTGTGAGTTACGGAAGCCGGTTGCCTCGTTTGGCAACACGTCCTCTGAAATATCTTCGAGGAATTCGTTGAAGATATTATAGAGTGTTACAAAATAGATAAAGTCAGGAGAGTTCTCTTTATAGGCATTTGATATGTTATCTAATACCAAGTCGGTGACATCTTGTAACTTCTCATTATCATTCCAGATCTCTTCAAAAAGATTCAGATAAAATAGAGATAATGGGGCATCGGTTCGTTGTACAAATTGATAAGCGTTATTGCCTCGTTCACATCCTATATCTACCGTGGTAAATCCGGTTATGGGCATGTAGTTGGTATCATCTACATTAATGAATCCCATCATATTCTCATTAGTGCAATTGGATTTAAAACGAACCTTTTCTCTTATCCAATCGGCACATTCTTTCGCAACAGCTTTAAGCGATAATTCATTGCGAAGCTTTATTTCAAATTCCGACCCAAATAAGTTCCGTTCCCGGTTGAGTCGTGGAATATAATATTCTCGTCGTTGTTTATCTGCCTTCTCCGTAATAAATGAGGGTGAAGTAAAGATGAATCGCAACTCACTAATATTGTCAAGTTGCTCACGAAGTTCTTTAAAGGCATAGATTGAGAAACTTGCGGCTGCAATTGACACACGACTTCCCGATTTGATAGTAGTCATCAAATCGTCACGGAGTGTTTGGTTGATATTATCAATGAGTTGTAGCTGCATTATGGTAAGACCGATTCTTTAGTCATTGACTCCATAATGACAACTTCTGAAGAAGGGGAAATAAGAAAGCGGGAGTCTTCGTTACTCATCCCGCTACCTGAGGCATCTGGCACAGCCCATCTAAGAAGGATGAGCAACAGACTCCACGCTGTTATATGCAGATACCTCAGACTTATTTCAAACTTCACGATTGAAATAAGTCTAAGAAGGTATGTACATACCCGTGGCGTCTATTGCTACTCCACCCTTGACTTAGATTAGAAAACTGCCAGATTTTCAGGTAGCCAAAGATAAAGCGTCAATATACGCTTTCCAATAAATTATATCGATAGATTCTTATCGGCTGTAAAGCCAAACTCAACAAAGTATTGCTTGCACACCGAGAGAATCTACAACGCAAAATTAGTAAATTTTTTTTGAGAAGAAAATTTAATTGCTAAGAAACATATCATAGCCTGGTGTTTTAGCTTTTGAGGTATTGAGAGATGGACATGCCGGTCAGTCGCTCTCTTATTTATCCATTATGATATTTCCTAAGAGCCTTACGGCAGGCAAATATTTTTCGGGTGTTATAAAGTGAGCATAACGAGGAGTTCCATCATCTACAATTTTTATACCATAGTTTACTATTCCAATTACATCTTCAGTTTTAATGTACATATCGAACATACGTGAAAACAACCGACTTCGATATTCTTGAGGAGTCAGTTCGATATGATGGCGGACAACATCTGTCAAATCATCACAATAAAAGCACAATACAACATTGTCATTTTCTTTCATAAATCTAAACAAGACATCACATATCGCTTTTAGCGTCTTATAACCGACAGTATCTTCTCCGGAAATACGAACTAATGTCACATCATAAAAGACAAGCGATAGTGTGAGTGGATCGTTGGTGAAGGCTTGCAGACTTTCTATATCATAATACGAAAGGGCGATCCTTATCTGATCACCCTTGTCGTTATATATATCAAATGATATGTCCATTTTAGACTTTGACTGTGAAGACACACTCCTTTTTGGTCAGCAGTTTTTCGACCTGCTGACTCTTCTTTTCTCTCAAGGAATCAAAGACTTGAATCATCCTTTGAGATGGTTTGTTAATCGTGATAGTCCGAGTCATGACAGTGAATATTTAATTTCGGTTTGAATGTATGTCGCAAATTTATTACTTTTTCTCCATTCTCGCAAATTTTTATGATGTTTTTGCTGTTTGTCATTCAAATAGAGCATTTTTAAAAATTTTGAGATATTCACAAAATTTGTGAACATTTTTTGTTGGGAGTTGGGGGGGGGTAAAAAAGAGTTGCATTTCCCGGTAACCTCCTACACGTCGCTACTTCAAGCGCGCGCGTTCCTTAAATTTTGGGGTCGGTGGCGATGGCGGCTATTTCGGCGGTGTCGCTGATGATGTGGTCGGCGCAGGCTTTGCGTAGTTCGGAGGCGGGTCGGAAGCCCCAAGTGACTCCTGCCGACTCGACACAGGCACGCCGAGCTGTCTCCATGTCTACCGCCGAGTCCCCTACCATCAATACTTCTTGCTTCGGCGTCGGACATTCATTTAAGATCGCAAACAGTATCGACGGATCCGGCTTCCGTGGATACCCCGGCTGCTCTCCCCTCACCGCTGCAAACTCTATGTCGCCGAAGTAGTGTCCGATGATCTTCTCTACTGCCCCCTGATATTTGTTGGAGGCTACAGCTATCTTCACCCCTTGCGACTGCAAGTCTCGCAGCAATCCCTCTATGCCGGGATAGGGACAAGTCATATCCGTGCAGTGCTCATCATAATATTCTCGGAAGTCTGCAAAAAGTCGGTCGACCTGCTCTTCCGTAGCATCCGGCGCAGCGCGCTCCAATAGCTTCCTTACGCCATTGCCTACCATATAGTTGTAGGCCGATAGCGAGTGCTCCGAATAGCCATTCTTCTTCAAGGCATAGTTGCAGGCGCTCCCCAAGTCGGAGATCGTGTTGAGCAACGTTCCATCAAGATCAAATATCACTAATTTCTTCATATCTGAATTTATTGATTAAAGTCTGAATCTTACCTCAAAAATTCCTAATTCCTATCTCCTAATTCCTAATTCTCAGAACGGGTATCCTATCGAGAAGTGGAACGAACTGTCGCGCTTCCAGTGCGGATGGATCAGCGGCCAGGGCTCCCCGCCGATCGCCGGGTCGTGTGCCTTCATCCCCAAGTCAAAGCGCACCAAGAAGTAGGTGAAGTCCAATCGTATACCCACACCATAGGATGCCGCCAATTCTTTGTAAAACTGATCAAAGCGGAACACCCCATAGGGCTGAGTGTCATAACTGCGAATGGTCCATATATTCCCCGCATCGAGGAATAATGCCCCCTCTACCACCCAGAAGAGTTTCGCCCGATATTCCATGCTCATGTTGAAGCGAATGTCGCCACACTGATAGATAAAGTTGCTTACAGCATTATTCCCCGGGAAGCGCCCCGGTCCAAGAGTGCGAACTGCCCATCCTCTCACTCCGTTGGCTCCTCCCCCATAAAATCTCTTCTCGAAGGGGAGTATCGAACTATTGCCGTAGGGCATGCCGACACCCAACCCTACATAGCATGCCAAGGAATTGCGCCTGTCGAAGGTATGAAGATAGGTGAAGTCGGCATCCGCTCGTACATACTGCGAGTAGCGGATACCAAACACCTTGTAGGGATTCTCATGAAAGCCCCGGTGTGGATTCACCGCCCTGCTGATGCCGAAGAGCAAGTTGCCCGCTGTCTCTGCCTGCGCTCTCACCGTGAAGATGTCCTTCTCGATCTGTCGCACACGCTCAGACTCCCGTCGCTTGTTGGTATAGTAGAAGTTAAAGCCAAGGCGCATGATGAAGTGATCTTCATAACTATATCTCAACAAGGGATTGTCTGGTGCGATCTCATCCAGAAAGCCATTCGTGCTTTGAGGCAGATAGACATAGTTGATGTCGATCGGCGTTAAGGTGTAGCGCTTGTGTGAGTCTTGTTCGCTCCATTTATAGCTCCATCCCACCGTCGAGATGATGCGTGTATATTCAGGCCTCTCTTGATAACTCATCGAGAGTTTCAATTCCGTCGAGGCTTTGATCTTCTTCTTAAAGCTCTCCCTCAGGAAGGGTGCCTTGAACTTGGGGAAGGTCAGCGAGGTCTCTACATCAAGCTGAAGGAAACGATTGTGGAGCAATCCATCCAACTGCCCGTTGAGTGCCTCGTAACTGCCGCGAAGTTTCAGATTGAACATCTCCGAACCCCTCCCGGCATTGCGATGGGTATAGTTCACCCCGAGTGCCACTCCGAAGTCTCCCTCGGAGTTCGTGCCCTCCACTTCGAGCGATACATTCTGCGACCGATTCGGGGTCAATAATATATAGGCATCAAGCCCACCATCATCTCCCGGATCGGATGTCTGAAAGAGTCGGATCTGTGTGAACTTGATGATCGACATACGCCCCAAGGTCTCGTAGGTCTTGTCGACATCTCGCTTGCGGTAGAGCTCTCCGGCCTTCAGATAACTGCAATCATAGATCGCTGAGGGTCGAAGATATTTCTTCTTCCGGTCGCCATAAAGAAGGAGCATACCCTTGTAGTCGACAGTGTCGCGGGCTACATATTGCCGCGGGTCGGAGGTGATCGCCCCATCATAATCGGTGATCACTATCACACGGCGTATGGTATATTCCCGGTGGGTGTCGATGTCGATCTTTCGCCTCTCTTCAGGGTAGGGGGGATGCACTATCATCGTCAGATCCACCTGCTTCGAACCGCTCGTCGTGTCGGCATTGTAGGTGACAAATTCTTTGGTAAATGCCCAGTAGCCTCGATTGCGCATCCGCGAAATGATCATCTCGCGCTGTGCCTCCAACTGCTCTCGGTCGAGTCGCTGACCCTCTTTCACCGGAAAGTCCGCCGAGTCTTGCATGATGACACGGCGCATTGTGTCGGAAGGAAATTGATAGGTGATGCTGTTGATGACATGCGGCTGACCCGCCTCAAGATAGTATTTCAATTTTATCTTGTTGCCCTTCTTATTGACTGTGGTGTCGATGCGTACCGTTGACTCCAAGAAGCCGGCATTGTTCATGGCGCGCAGCAGCTGGCTCGAGTCCATCTCCATGTTGCGCCGATCGTAGATCACCGGGGCTTCACCCAGTCGTCGCATCCATTTGTTCCACCATTTCGTAGAGTCTTTGCCGCTGATGTTGTAGATGCCAAGTCGCATCCTAACCAAGTGGAGTGTCCGATTGTTGGGACGTTGCCTTACATACGACATCATACCCTTCGATGTCAATGTCTTCGTGGTGTCGTGAACCTCAATCTTCACTTCGTCAAGAAGATACCTCCCCGGCGGTACATGCCGAGTCGATGAGCAACCGGTCATAACCGCCGCCGCGATCACAACCAAACTCATCAGCAGATATCTCCGAACAATTCCCATCTAATAACTATTATCTAATAACTAATAACTAATAACTATTAACTATTAACTATCAACTCCCCTTAATGCCGAATTTGGGGTCGATTTTGACTATCATACTCACCACAATAGTAGCCATACAGCACATCATCACCCACCAGAAGAAGTTGATATACCCCTGTGGCCCGACGCCCCCGAAGAGGTTGATCTGCGATAGTTGCTCATGGATCCAGCCTGCCGCCATCCCCGGCAACATCATCCCTAACGCCATGAAGGCGGTGCAGAAGGCATAGTGCGATGTCCGGCTCTCTCCCCGACTGAAGTAGATCAAGTAGAGCATAAAGGCTGAAAATCCAAACCCATAACCGAATTGCTCGATAGCTATCGCCGAGCAGATCAGCATAAAGTTGTCGGTCTGGCTCATCGCAAGCCAGCAGTATACTCCGCAGGGCAACGCCAAGCTGAGAGCCATCGGCATAAGCCAGCGCTTTAACCCTCCGCGAGATATTGCGATGCCTCCCACGATACCCCCTGCCAAGAGTGCGATCACTCCTACCGTGCCATTCACAAATCCGATCTCTGCCGTGCTTAGCCCCAGACCTCCCTCAGCGATACTCGCCTTCAGAAAGGGTTGCAACAACTTTACACACATAGCCTCCGGAAGCCGATAGAGCAACATAAATGCCATGGCTCTCCATATATAGGGCTTGCGGAAGAAGGTCACAAAGGTCATACAAAAGTCTCGGATGATGGTCCCGGCTGTAACCCCTTGTCGTGGCTGATCGTTCTTCGGCTGTGGCATTCCCCACAGCAGATGGTAGAGATAGATGCACACGAAGAAGATCGAGAGTAGGTAGAAGGTATAACTCCATGCCGTTGCTATCGTCGAGCAACGCTCTTCAAGCGCCCCGGCAAGTATCACCAATCCCCCTTGGCCGATCACACTCGCTATCCTGTAGAAGGTGGAACGTACGCCTACGTAGGCGGCTTGCTCATGCTCTTCAAGTTCAAGCATATAGTAGCCATCTGCCGCTATGTCATGGGTCGCCGAACAGAAGGCCATCACCCAGAAGCATATCAATGTCGTGGCAAAAAAACCGGATGTCGGGAGCAACAATCCTACCAACGCCATCGTCACTGCCATCACTATCTGCATCGCTATCGTCCAGTAGCGCTTGGTCTTAATCAAGTCTACAAAGGGACTCCAGAAGGGCTTGATAACCCAGGGCAGATATAACCAGCCTGTGAAAAATGCCATCTCTTTTAGCCCGACCCCCATGTTGGTATACATCAACACGGTCAGTGTGTTCACCGCAAAGTAGGGTAGTCCCTCTGCTATGTATAGTGTCGGTATCCACCGCCAGGGCGATACCCTTGTTCCGTTGCTTGTCATTCTTCCCATATTTAATCTTTTTCGTTATGTGTAGATTTTTCTTATCTCCGTGCCGGGATAGTAGAAGCGTAAGATCTCTCGGTAGTCTTTGCCGGCGTATGCCATGCGGGCTGCCCCGATCTGACAAAGACCTGCTCCATGACCCCAACCATGTCCCCGAAGGATAAAGCCTTCTCCATGGTTTTCTACGTCAAACCATGAACTGTAGAGACACTTCTCGGAGAGCAATCTCCTGATAGCTAATTCTTTACCGATCGTTATCGAGTTTTTGTCTCCTTCGATGCGAAGTCGGGTGATTCTTCCCGATATCCCTCGCTCGAGGGGATGGATGTCCAATACATTGCCTACGTCGAGGTTATATTGCCGACGGACATTGGCGGCTATGTCGCTCTTCCGGATCGTTGCGCTCCAGTCGTGATAGTCGCGTGTGGATTGGTCATATCCTTTGAGTATGCTTCGCAAGAATTGCTCTCGCTCCCCTTCCGGCATATCGCTCAGGTCACACCAATCATCCTTTTGCCCCGGGAGATAGTCGAAATCTTCATCTCGCCAGCAGGATGAGAAGTGCTCGGTGACTCCGCCACAACATTTTGAGAAGCGGGCATCAGCTATCTCTCCCTGACGGTCGAGCAATACCTCGCCTCGAGTTGCCTCGATCGCCTCCGACGTCCGGACGTCGCCACCTTCCGGCAGACCCTGATATCGCTGGCAGTGGTCGTCGCTACATACATCAAATCCATGATGACTATCCGATTCTTCCCATCGCCTGATCTCTATCTCGCCCGACGGATCGATAATAATTCCTTTCCCTTCGGATCCCTCTTTTTCGCTCTCTCTATGGCACGCTCCTTCGCTCGCTTCTTTTCTCTCTCTTTCGCATTCGGGGTGTAACTTTCGCATCGCCCAACTGCGAGAGATCACGGCATGTGCCTTGAGAAATTCTATCGGAGCGTCGGCATTCATCTCGCTCCCTATCACTGCCTCGAGATATCTCTCCATCGGCACGATGTTCACGATCTGCTTACCCTCTTCGATCTCTTCGATTCGTCCCGGCAGACGTGCCGGGATACTCTGCTGCCAGTGAAAACCGGCTCCTATCAGCAGATTGCTCACCAGTACACCCTCGGCTGTCGGTGTGACTTCCGGCTTCCCGGCGGTGATGATACCGACCCTTATCTCCGGCTCTTCTCTCATATCTCGAAGTATGCTTTTACTTTTTCAGGCAATCCTTCAGAGTATGCCACTTCGCTATATATCTCTCTTATCTTGGCGCCATCGATACGCTCGAAGTCTTCGCGACGTGGGGCGATGATCAGCCCCGCCATGTCGATGCATCCCGGACTGATCACATATCTCTCTGACCCTTCGGCATTGTAGCAGCGGGGGCGATGTCCCCGACGTGGCACTATCACCACCCTCAGCCAGCCATCACTCCCGATCCAGAAGAAGGCATTGACCAGCCCTCGGTCCGGTTTGCCGCTTTCGCCATCCACCCCGAATGCTCCCGGTATCTTCGCCAAGGTTTCCATACCCTTGGCGTCGGGCCGAATCACCCCGCTCACAAAGTGATAGGGGAGTGCTTTCCCATATCGCTCACTGCTCATAAAGCCACTCTCTGACGAGGAGTGATGCTCTTCCACAAGTCGTGTCAGGGGCAGTTCGCTCTTCAGTACTCCCTGCAGATGAAGATGGTCGGGGGCTGAAGCGCCCGCTCTCGATCCGTTGTAGAAGATCACCAAGTCGGGAGCATTCTCCGCCATCACCGCCATGTCAAGGGGTATATGCGATTGAGGCTCGTGTCGCTTCGAGACTATCGTGAAGTGTACCGGCAAGATAGGGTAGGGGTTGACCAATAATTCCCATCTGTCGCCTCGATCGATGGTGATCTGCTCTGTCGGTCGATTGCTCTTGCAGAGAAAGCAGGGACGCTCGGAGATGCTCTTGCTATCGACTGCCGCACCAGTCGACCGGATGCGAGCCGGATTGCATTGCACTCCAACCTCCATGTCGCCGAGTCTCACGATCTTTCGATCCGCCTCTTTCAGCTTGAAGAAATTGAGTCGCGCCTCTTCCCACACCTCCAACTGATGCTCGATCAGCATGTTGATGCTCTCTATGTCAAGTCGATCTGTCAGTTCCATTTAGAAATTTAGTCAATATCCTCCTCGTCAATATCGTCAATATCGTCGATGTCGTCATCGATATCGTCGATCATATCCAAGGGTATTTGCAATATATTGCCATCTGCACCCCAAATGAAGTTTTCTTGGCCTCTCTCTTCGCAATTACGCTTCATACGCGTGTAGAGCTCGAATGATCGCAAGCAGTCTTTGTAGGAGTTGTTGGCATTGACTTTCTCGATGCTCAGGTCGGCATCAGAGTTCCCCTCCCAGCGCCGACAGAGGTAGAGGGAGTGGAAGATGCGCCCTATCCGATAGTCGCGCGAGATGCGTAGCGCCATCGCATAGTCTTCGCCATAACTTACGTTGGGGAAGAGTATCTTGCGCGCCACCGGCGTGAAGAAGGCTCTCGGTGCCCCAAGACCATTGATGCGCAAGGCATTGTTAGGCCCCTGCTCATCGGTCCATTCGTCATGGCTGATAAGTCCCGGCGGGATCACCTCCCCTTGGAAGTTGACCAAGGTGTAACTGCCGATCACCATCGCGTAGTTGCCACTGTAGAATTTATCCACGATCTCTGCTATGGTGTTCTCGCTCTCGTAGAGGTCGTCGGAGTCAAGTTGTATAGCGAATCTGCCGCAGCGCTTGTCGGTCAAGGCGCGATTCCAGCACCCGCCGATGCCCAAGTGCTCGCTCTCCGACACTTCGATCACCACCAGCCGGTCGTCGTCAACGCCACGTAATAATTCGCGGGTGCCATCGGTCGAGTCGTTGTCCACCACGATGACATTCATCGCAAAGTCTGTTTTTTGTGCCAATGCAGAGTGAACCGCATCCAGGATGGTCTTCGCCCGATTCTTCACCGGGATGATCACCGATGCCTCTACCGGAAATTCTTCCGAGGCATAGTCCACATTCTCTCTTATCGAGGTGTCGACATCTCCATCGACATCCTTGAGATGGTCGATGAATACTTGTTCCATCTGCTGCTGATAGAGCTTATTGCGCGGGTCGACATAGTCGTGTTGCTTTTTGCCGCTGGCGCGAGTGTCGATCTGGCGGGCTGTGTAGAGATATTCCGGTATCATCGTGATGATTCGTCCCATTGTCATGCGCAGGCGCAGGGCATACCATCCTCCGTCGAGCAGGTCGGCATCTTCAAGATGATCTTCAGTGGCGGCAAGCACATCTGCCGCATTCAGTAGCACCAAGGGACCGAAGTCGAAGTCATCTCTCACCGACCCCGGCTGATAGTCCATCACCGGGTGGTTCACTATGCTCCCATCCGGCTTCAGATCGCGATGGTAGGAGTAGGTCAGCGTCGAGTCTATGTCGGAGGCTATATTCGCCATTCGCCGTAGACTCATGGCATCGATTTCTACATCTCGATTGCCAATTTGCACCGGCACGAATTGCTCCAATCCCGCATGGAGGACCTTCTCGCGCAGGTCGCGTATGTTGCTAAATTTTATTATTTCCATTGTCTATCGATATTCTTATTGTCTTCTTTTTGCACCGGATTCACCCTCTTAGTTGAGTTAGAGCGCGTTCCTATTTGTGCGGGGTTACGTTAAGTAGTTTTAAGATCTCTTTCACTAAGACTGCTCGCTCTTGATTGTCGCTGAGCGATTCCAAGGGGATGGTCATCACTGCCACTTCTCCTTTGCCGCGATCCACGATATGTCCGGCTCTGCGGTCGTCTATGCCGAAGCGCAAGAACTCGGTAGTGGTGGCTGATTCGCTGGGAAGCAGCACGTCGGGACGCTCCACGATATATTGCTTGGAGTTGAGCGTCGAGGAGTAGCTCAGTTTCTTGCCGCTGATGCAGTCGCGAAGTGTGCCCGATTTGCTCGTGTCGCTCTCGCCCGCTTCCGACCCCAAGATCTCGGAGGCAAAGCGACGGTCGCTTTCGCTCGATCGCGTCGTGTTCAAGTCGGAGATGATATATTCGCCACTCACCATCAGGTTGCCTCCCTTGTCGACATATTGTCGAAGCTGCTTCTGGATAGTCTCGCTGAAGGTCTTGTAGTGCACGCCGCTATAGCCTTTGCCCACTTCGGTGCTCTTCTGCTTTCCCATGATCATGTCTACCAGGAAGTAGTCGCTGAGCTTGTATTCTCCCGATTCGACAGCGCCGATCGAAGTGCTTACGAAGCCGATGGTAGGATCGGCTGCCACGAGGGCTCGCCCATGGATCGCCGTGTAGTCGAAGGTGTTGCCGGCGATCACCTTGGTGATATAGTTCTGGTAACTCAATCCGAAGCTGTTGCCTGCACCGCGACGGAACTCGTTCTGATGCCCGGTGAAGGAGATGTCTCTGACGTAGGGCACACCGAAGTCGCTCTCGGAGTCGAATCCCGCTTTACCACCTTCGGAGTAGTGTCCCGGGCCACTCACGCGAGTGAACCCGTTGACGATCAGCGCAGGCTTCTGTCCCGTGCTGCTCTCTCTTATCGCCAACGTCTCGGAGGGGAAGGAGGCCCCTCCTTCGTTGGTGGCTATTACATAGAAGGAGTGGATGTCGTGGTCGGTCACTTTTATGTCAAAGTGTGTAGAACCGGTTTCGCCGATCTTGTGGAAGCCCAAGTCTTCGCCCGAGCGCTCCATGATGACATAGCGATTGGGCATGGCGGTAGGCTCAAGTTTGTCGGGTGTCGGATTCCAACTCAGTCGGTAGTGGTCGGCTTTGCTCCGCTTTATCTTGAAGTTGCTCACCGGCAGGGGCTGGATCACTAATTTTCTCCCTTTTCTCTCTGCCATGAAGCGGGCTATTCCCTTGTAGATGGCGCGCCCTACGGTGAAGCGGAAGTTGGGGTCGAGACCATACATCATGTCGGCATAGTTCTGATGGCTCATCAGCTCGATCAGTGTGGTCGGTACTTCCGGCACTCGCGCCTCAACGTATGATTTATCCCACATGGAGCGACGTGTCCAGTTGGGCTCATATTCTTTGCGTATGTCGTTGCATATCTGTGTCATTATCAGGTTGGTGAGCATACGCGAGTTGATGCGTGGAGTGCCGTCCGCATAGCTCGTGCCATTCTGTGTGAAGTAGATGCCAAGTGTGCCGACATAACTGTCGTTGTCGCGCTTGCCGGCATCGCTGTGGAGCGCAAAGGCGGCATCCACCGGTATGTTAAGTCCATCGGCATCGGGAAGTACTCGCGAACCTCCTGCCAGATAGTTTACCCAGTGGCCGCGACTCGTGTAGTCATCTTTGTAGTCGTCGCTGCCATGATAGGGGGAGTAGACATATTCCGGATAGCCTGCCCAGTGCAACCAGTATCTGGCACCCTCCACGAAGCGGGGCATCCCGGAGATGCTGAAGTGGGGCGCCGGCCCTTTCTTGGCAGGATCTTCTTTAGGTGCAGTTTCTTTGCTCTGAGGCTGATCGATCGTGTCGGTGATGTCGTCACCTCCCGTCACGCTCTCTTCATCCCCTTCATCTTCTTCGTCATCGCCCTCATCTTCTTCCTCTTCGTCGCCCTCTTCATCTTCATCTACGTCCTGAGTCTTGGGGTCGCTGACACTCTTGTCGGGAGTCGAGGGGTCGTAGTAGATATCTTTGCGATAGGGACTGCGTGCGATGTTGCCCATGCCACCACCGATCTTGATGGCATCGGCGGTGACTATCGTGCCGGCATTGCCATCGGTCAGATTGGTCAAGGTCACCACCGGCTCGACGTCGCTATATCCACTCTCCAAGGGGAAGGTGCCAAGGTAGATCCATGTACCTCCTCCCATGGTCTGATTTACTTTATATTCTTTCGATCCTCCGGAGTAGTTGACCGTGTAGCGGGCATCGGTGGTGGAGTTGGCCAGCGTTTTGTAGCTCACATAGATGGCATATTCTCCATCTTCGGGGATGTCGGCATACCATGCCGCCACCGATGGACTCCCCCCTCGCTGGGTTGCTACCTGTCGATAGGTGCCATTCTCAAAGGGATTCTCGGTGTCGCGGAAGTCGGGAAGGTCGTAGATGAAGCCTTCATATTCTCCGGTTTCCCATTTATTGCGCCCCGACATCTCTTTGTAGTAGGGCTGCGAGAAGATTTGTCCTTCGTCGTTGGTGTCGTTGTCGACGATCACTTCGTTGGGGTTCGGATCTCGCTCGCGAGGCAACATCACGTAGGCTCCGGCATTTTCCAACATCGGTACGACGTAGGGCAATATATATCCCATCGTGTAGACATCTTCTGCTGTCTCGAAGAGGAAGGGGCGTTGCCATGCCCAGCCCCCTTTGGCGTAGTAGCGCCCATGGGAGTGCCACATGGCTATGATGTCGTTGTCCATGCCGCGGGTGGCTCTCACCAACGGATGGACCTCTTTGACGAAGTCGGGATTGTGTCGATATTGCTCCGGTAGCTTGTCGATGGTGTGGATGTAGTAGGTCAGCGGTTTGCTGCCAACTCGCAGGTATACGCTGTAGTCGCGAAGGGAGTCGGGAAGTGACTCTTTGATGATCATACCCAAGGAGTCGATCACGTTGCGCGACAGGGGCATGTAGGTGAAGTTGTCGTTGAGACCTACGTTGGCTTGGCGTTTGATCTTGTCGGGCTTGACGGAGTTGATGCGTAGTCCTCCCGGGTCAAGATGCTTCGGGATGCGACTCAGCAGGGCTGAGTTCACCGACAGGGTCAAGGTGTCGTTTTGTGCCACCTCTTTGGGTGTCTCTTTGTAGACGGTGCGTGCCACATTGCGACGTTTCTTGCGATTCTTGCTTTTGCTACGCTTGCTCTTCGATTTTGATTTGGAGCGACTTTTTTTGCTCTTCTTCTTTTTCTTGCTCGAACTTTTTTTCTTCTTTTTGCTCTTTTTGCTGCTCTTCTTTTTCTTGCTCGAACTGCTCTTTTTGCTGCTCTTTTTCTTGCTGGCTTGAGAGGTCGCTGTCGCTTCGCCCGAAGCTGCGTTGGTTGTAAACTCTCCAAAAGATGCTATTGTGAAGATGATGCAAACGATTATGCTGATTATCCTGCTGAATCTCATATTGTCGTATCTTTGTTTTTTTTGTCATATATTATGGTTCGAAAATGCCATGCCTTGACGAATGCTCTGACAATCAGAGCATTGAGTCCGTGGAGTGCACAGCCGGGCGGTAGTGCTTTTTTACCACACTACTACACAATCTACAAAGATACAAAATTTTTTTGACAATCCCATCGTGTCAGCAAGGTTGTCCCTCCCAAGATTTGCTTCTGAACCATGGCATAGCCGAGTACCACCCACAGGAGTTGCATGTTGTAGTCGGAACTGAGCTGTATCGCCAAGAGCATCATCACGATGCTGCTCCATTCCTCCCGACGTGCTGTAATTTGCACGATCACCACCCAGAAGAGCAAAGCGCAGATGGCTCCATAGTTATACCATATACTGAAAATGCCGGCAGACCCTTTGTCGGTAGGATATCCCGGCCGTGGTCCCATGTCTCGTGTGTCGGCATCTGTGCCATGACCCACGTAGGTGTCCGGATCGCTCGGGTCGATCGATTTTGCCCCACGTATGCTCGGCACTATTCTCCCGGCGGCACTTATATCACCTCCGATGATGCGCTCTTCATCCATCGTAATCATGGCAACGGCAAGTCGCTTTACCCTTCCTATTTGCCCGATGTTGCCTACCGGGGTCGCCATCATCAGCACCACGATGCCGATCGTTATCGCCGCTATCATCTTGACGTTGCGCCGGGTGATGTAGGGTAGCAGACACAATGGCCCGAAGATATAGGCGGAGGCGTTGACCGTCGAGAAGATGCCCCAGCCGAAGGCTACCCATAGCCATGGCGTCTCCTTGATGGTTTGCCATAGTCTCTCGTGGCAATCCTCTGCCCTCCGTGTGCTCGTGTAGTAATACATCAGCACGGAGAGTATCAACGTGGCGTGGGAGGGCTCTTCCGACAGGGAGTTCAATTTCCATGGATGCCGAACGTAATGTGCCCCTTCGTTTAGCAAAATCGGCATCCCGGTCAGCAAGCATATCTGTTGGACCACCAGCACCAAGCAGTAGGCATAGACGATCCATCGGATCATCTTCTGAAATTCGTCGCTTCGCAGTCCGCTGATCAGCGTCAGGCGTGCCAACATCATGAAGAAGACACACCATGCTCCGGTGAAGAGCATCGTGATCCACCTCACACTCTCGGGGTGAAACAACACAGGCATAGCCATCACCATGATGGCTACACCTGCGAGTGGTAGGTCGATGCGTGGCATCAGCACCCGTGTATTCTTGATCAGCAACACCATGGGCGAGAGACACATCGCTGCCGCCAACAGTAAGTTCTTGTTGGCTTCCCCTTGTGTCCAGGTCGGATTGATGCTGAGCAGCACAAGGCCGATCATCAGAAGTATCCGGGGCATATTCCGACTATTTGAAGGGACTTTCGAAGTCTTTGAGATAGGGATGCTTAGTATCTTTCTCAGATAGGATCGCTTCCGATTTGTCGATACCCCAGTCGATGCCTAAACTATCGTCGAGGATCGAGATGCCTCCATCATAGTCGGGGGCATAGTAGTTGTCACATTTGTATTGGAACACTGCCGTGTCGCTCAAGACGGCAAACCCATGTGCGAACCCTCGCGGGATGAAGAATTGACGATGGTTCTCTTCGGTCAGCTCGACTGCCACATGCTTGCCGTAGGTCGGAGATCCGACGCGCAAGTCAACTGCCACATCCAGAACTCTCCCTCGTACACACCTCACCAACTTGGCCTGGCTGTAGGGGGGACGCTGAAAGTGCAAACCGCGCATCACGCCTCGGCTTGAGCAGGATTCATTGTCTTGAACGAAGTTTATATCACCCACCATCTCTTTGAATACTTTCTCCGAGTAGCTCTCGAAGAAGTAACCGCGGGAGTCGCGAAATATCTTCGGCTCTATGATCAATACGCCTTCGATATCGGTCTTCTTTACTTCCATCTATTTTTTATGTTTTTTATTCTAAATCGGGAACTTTTATTCCAGATCGGGAGTTTTTATTCCAGATTGGTGCATCCCGTGCGATCTAATTCGTCGATTACTTTCATCAGATATTGGCCATAGCCATTCTTAAGCATCGGCTTGGCGATCTCAGTCATACGCTCGCGGCTGATCCAACCATGGCGGTAGGCTATCCCCTCTAAGCAGGCGATCTTCAGACCTTGACGCTTTTCGAGCACTTCGACATAGATCGACGCCTCCGACAGGGAGTCGTGAGTTCCGGTGTCAAGCCATGCAAAACCGCGTGGCAGGGTCTTCACCTGTAGCTCTCCATCTTGAAGAAAGCGCTGGTTGACGGTCGTAATCTCCAATTCGCCGCGTGCCGAGGGCTTAATGTTTTCCGCCACTTCCACCACCTTGTTGGGGTAGAAGTAGAGTCCCACCACAGCATAGTTCGATTTCGGATTTGCCGGCTTCTCTTCGATCGAAAGGCATCGGCCATCTTTGTCAAATTCCGCTACGCCATAGCGCTCAGGATCGTCTACCCAGTAGCCGAACACCGTTGCTTTGCTCTCCTCTTCGGCGGCCTTGACCGATTCTTTCAGCAACTTGCTGAACCCTGCCCCATGGAAGATGTTGTCGCCAAGCACCAAGCAGGCTGAGTCGTCGCCGATGAACTCTTTGCCGATGATGAAGGCTTGTGCCAAGCCGTCGGGCGAGGGCTGCTCTGCATATTGCAAGTTGATGCCATAGTCAGACCCGTCGCCAAGAAGTCGCTTGAACCCGGGAAGGTCTGCCGGTGTCGATATCAGTAATATATCGCGTATCCCTGCCAACATCAATACCGATATCGGATAGTACACCATCGGCTTGTCGTAGATCGGCAGTAACTGCTTGCTTACTCCTTTGGTGATCGGATATAATCTCGTGCCCGATCCTCCTGCCAAAACTATTCCCTTCATAGCTGTAGATTTAAGTTCGTCGTTTGCTTATCTTTTTTTCTCTTCTTAGAGCTCTTCCTTAGCGCTCTTAAAAAAATCCCCGCCTCCCACTTTTAAAACGTGAGAGCGGGGACTTTTATTGTTAGTTGACCTTTTCCTTGTTAATCTCCGTAGGTGTAGGTAGTGCCATAGCCATAGCCGTAGGTGTAGGGGTTGCCATAGCGGCGTGCGTAGGAGTTGCTCGGATTCAAGGTGCCGTTGAGAATTATCGACATGTTGGGGAATTTGCCCTTTTCGTAGATCTCGTTGATGCTCGGCAGCAAGGAGAGTCGCAACACTCCGGCTCTGATCACGAAGATAGTGTATTGTGCATACTGGCTGATGATCGTCGAGTCTGCCACTACCTCGATCGGCGGACAGTCGAAGAAGATATAGTCGTAGTGCAATTTCAAGTCTTCGATCAGGGCGTGGAAGCGTTCGCTATACAGCAACTCGGTCGGGTTCGGTGGAATCGTGCCGACCGGGATCACCGACATATTGGGACAGTCTTCCACGTCGTGGATGATCGCGGAGATGTCGGTAATTTGATTGGCCAAGTAGTCGGAGATACCCTTGGCGGGCGAGTCGATATATTTACTCAAGGTGGCCTTGCGCATATCCAAGTCGATCGCTACGACGCGCTTGCCCTTGATCGCAAAGCTCTTCGAGAGGTTGTAACTTACGAAGGTCTTACCACTACCCACATTGGCTGCTGTCAGCATCACTACTTTCGAGGTGCCGTCGTTGCCATACATAAATTCGATGTTGGTGCGTACCATGCGGAAGGCTTCGTTGATAGAGTTGCGATTGTTCTCTTTCACTGCCACCAAGGTCGGGTTCTCTTTCTCGCCTCTGCGACGCTTCAGACTCTGATGCTTGCCATAGAGGGGCAATTCGCCGGCAAAGGGTGCCTTCAAGTCTTTGATGTCTTGACGACCTCTCACCACTGATGTTGTCAACTCTTGCAGCAGAAGAATGAAGGCCGGTATCGCCACACCAAGTGCCAGGGAGATGGCATAGATAATACCCTTGTTGGGCGAGATCGGGCCGTTGGAACCATCCGGCTCTCTTACGATGCGAGTGTTGTAGGAGGTGAGTGCCTGCTGAAGTTGATTCTCTTCACGCTTCTGCAGAAGGTAGAGATACAGGGTCTCTTTCACCTTCTGCTGACGCTCTACGCTCAGCAGGTATTTGGCTTGCTTGGGGTTCGAGGCAATCTTCGAGGTGGCGGTGCCGTTGAAGCCCTCTTGGCTTCTGATTTGCTCGCCGAGTGAGAGTATCTCGTTGTCGATCGATGACATCAACGCCGAGCGCATCGATGCCAATGCTTGATCCATTTCTGCCACCAAGGGGTTGCTCGTACTACTCTGTGATACCAAACTATTGCGCTCCAGAATCTTGGTGTTGTATTGTGCGATTTGTCCCGAGATGCTGGCGTTGGCGAGTCCGGCATTCGCCGGAAGCAATTTGTTGTTGTTGTCGGTGTTGCGCAGGTAGTTGCGAATGTATTTCGCCATGTATTCCTGATTGCGAAGATCTTTCAGAGCCATCGAGGTCTGGGTGGCTTGACTCATATAGAGGGAGGCTGCCGCATCCACATCAGGTATCAAGTTCGCACTCTTGAAGGAGGAGATGTCGTCATCGACCGATCCAAGCTCTTTCTGCAAGAGGGCTACTCGCTCGTCGATGAATTTGCTCGAGTTGTCGGCCAGAGTGCGCTTGTCGCTCATCCAGCGGTCGTTGTAACTGGCTATGATCTGTCCCAAGATATCTTCGGCTCGCTGTGGGTTGATGTCGGTATAGTCCATCACCACCATATTGAATGACTTCTTGTCGGTGTCAGCTTTGAGACGGCCCATCATCGACCCTGCCATGCCCTTGACAGTGCTATGGCTTACGCGCATCTCTTTGATCGGGGAGGTCTCGTAGGCCTTACCCGGAATCACTTCGATGCGGCCCAACGCTGTCTTCAGCGGGGTGCCGATGATCCCCTTCATCTCGGGGCGATTCATTTCCTTGCCGCGTAGGGTAAGATCTTTGATGGTGTATTCGCCGTTGCTCCCCAGGATGATGGTGAAGGAGGCACTGTCATCTTCGGTCAGATCTAAAAACTCTACACTCACCGGAAGCTCGTTGCCATACACCAATTTGTCTCGGAAGGTATCTTCTACGAAGTATTGAGTGTTGAGCTTCAGTTTTCTTACTACGTCTCGCATCAAGTCGGGCGACTGGATGATCTGTATCTCATCCAGAAGGAAGGAGCCCGAACGGGCGATCCCAAGGTCGGAGAAGATCGCTTCGTTGGCCGACATAGATTTGCCATCGGAGTCGGTCTTGATCAATACGGCCGCTGACTTCTTATATGTCGGCGCTGTCTTCTGGATATGAATCCAGCCGATTGCTCCGCATATTATTATTGAGATTACGAACCAATACCATTTGCCAAGACAGATGAAAAGTATCTCGGTCGGCGTGATTTTAGGCTTGCGTGAACTTGTGGCGCCTGACGACACTGTCTGTGTCGCTGTGTTCATATCTATTAGTGTTGCCATGTGTTGTTGCTTACTTTATTATCAAGACTGCCATTGTGGCGATGAATGATGCAATCGAAATCCAGAATGCCGGGGTCATCACTGAGTTGCCGTTGGGTGTCGATTGTCTCGCTTTGGTCGCGTTGGGCTCTACATACACCACATCGTTCTGACGAAGATAATACACCGGCGAGTTGGTAAGAGCAGACCCGGAGTTCAAGTTTACCATATAGGTCTTCTGCACGCCATTCTCTTCGCGAAGCACACGGATGTTATCGCGCTTGCCATAGATGGTCAAATCGCCTGCCGAGCTCAGAGCATCGAGCAGCGTGTAGTTGTCGCGGGTTATCGCATAGCGCCCCGGTGAACTTACTTCTCCGATCACTGCCACTGACATGTTTATAAATTCCACTGTCACAATCGGATTCTTGGCCAAATCGCGACTTATAAGCTCGCGTCTGATATACTCAGCCATCTCTTCGCGTGTCATGCCGGCTACATAGAGTTTGCCAAGCACCGGGAAGTTTATGTTCCCTTTACTGTCGATGGTGTAGGGCATCACGTTGCCATCTCCTCCCGATGTGGACCCTTTTACACTGCCGTCGGCCGATGTGGACCCTAATCTGTTGGTCGCTACCGGAAGATTGAACAAGGCGTTGAGTCGGGAGTCTGTCGTACTTACCACGATTGATAGCTTGTCGTAGGGTTGCATCTTGATGGCGTTCAATGCCGGAATGATATTCTCTTGCCCATCTTGCAAATCTTGAAAGTAGGAGATTTTCTTGGTAGATGTGCACGATCCCATCGAAATTACCAATCCGATGAGTGCTGTCAGGTATATACTTTTAATTCGCATATTTTATGCTCTTTTGGTTTCTACGGTTCTTAATTTCTTTTATCTATATCGTTCTATTTGTGTTGCACACTATTCGATAATCTTGATATATTGCGGAGATACATCCACCGCAGATATCAATGTGTCAGGCAGTTCTACCAGCAGTCGACGCTTGCGCATCCCCTTGATGGAGAGTAGGTTGCCGGTCATACCATCCAATGGTCCACCTAAGATCATAACTCGCTTGCCCACCATCGCCGGAGTCAGCTCCGACGGCTTGTAGTAGAGCACATCGTCGGTCGATCTTGTGGCGCGGATGAATCTCTCCATATCTTCTTCCGACACCTCCATTGCCTTGCCGTAGGCTCCGCGTACGAAACGATATTGCAACGTAGGTATCCGCGATACCTCCGGATCTAACGCCTCGCGACTCGACTTCACGAACAGCAAGTCATGGATCACCGGCACTCGCTCGCGTGTGCGCTTTACACCTCGCTTCACTACCTTCCATACCATCGGAGTATATACCTCATACCCATCGGCCTCAAGTAGCTTCCACGACGGCATCAAGGCATTCGAGCGGGTTAGGTCGCGCATTACATACCATGCCATATCTTTGATGTCTTCTTTTTGTCTCCTATATGGGAGCATCCGCATATTTTATCTCGCAAAATTACACATTATTCCACAATTTTGCAAACTTTAGATATATTAATTACCTTATATATTAATTACCTTTATTAATACTATCTTATTTTGCCCTCTATCTCTTTTTATTATCCCTTTTTGCCTCATCTGCTCTCTTTTTTAATTTTTTATCCCTTTTTTAATTTTTTATCCCTCCCCTTTTTACTTGTCTCTTTTGTTTGTTTTCATAAATTTTTTCGCTAATTTTGCATCAGTAGTTTCTAATCAGATCGTTTTTCGATCTTTTCAAAATTTTTTCACTTAATATGGCTAATAAACCTTTTCATTATCAGGAAATGTTCCCCCTCGGACCTGATACCACCGAGTATCAACTCGTCTCCAAAGATTTCGTTAAAGTCGAAAATTGGAACGGCCATGAAATGCTCGTCGTTGACCCTCAGGCCCTGACTCTGCTGGCTAATGTAGCCTCTCACAATTGCTCGTTTATGCTCCGCCGCGAACATAACGAGTTAGTGGCTAAGATCCTCCACGATCCCGAAGCCTCCGAAAATGATAAGTATGTCGCTCTTACCATGCTCCGAAATGCCGAAGTTGCAGCCAAGGGCGTCCTCCCTTTCTGCCAGGATACAGGTACTTCAATCTGTGCCGCTTATAAGGGTCAGCAGGTATGGACCGGTTGCGACGATGAGGAGATGATCTCTAAGGGTGTATATAAGACTTATACTGAGAATAATCTCCGCTATTCTCAGAACGCTCCCCTCAATATGTATGATGAGGTGAACACCGGTTGCAACCTCCCGGCCCAAATCGAAATCCATGCCACCGAGGGCGATGAGTATAAGTTCCTCTTCGTGGCTAAGGGTGGCGGCTCTGCCAATAAGACTTATCTCTATCAGGAGACTAAGGCTATCCTTAATAAGAAGACTCTCGTGCCTTTCCTTATCGAGAAGATGAAGACTCTCGGCACTGCCGCTTGTCCTCCCTATCATATCGCTTTCGTCATCGGCGGCACTTCTGCCGAAGCCAACCTCGCCGCTGTCAAGAAGGCTTCTGTGAAGTATTACGACAATCTCCCCACTCAGGGCAATGAGTATGGCCACGCTTTCCGAGATGTCGAACTCGAGAAGGAACTCCTCGACGCCGCCCACAATATCGGACTCGGAGCTCAGTTCGGCGGTAAGTATTTCGCCCACGATATCCGTGTGATCCGTATGCCGCGTCATGGCGCGTCTTGCCCCGTAGGTATGGGCGTCAGCTGCTCGGCCGACCGTAATATCAAGGCGAAGATCAACCGCGACGGTATCTGGGTCGAAAAACTCGATGAGTTCCCCGGTGAACTTATTCCCGAGGAGTTCCGCAATGCCGGTGAGGGTGAAGTCGTTAAGGTCGACCTCAATCGCCCCATGCCTGAGATCCTCGCTCTCCTTGATAAGTACCCCGTATCGACTCGCCTCTCGCTCAATGGCACCATCATCGTGGGCCGTGATATCGCTCACGCCAAGATTAAGGAACGCCTCGACGCCGGAGAGCCTATGCCTCAGTATCTCAAAGATCACCCCATCTATTACGCCGGCCCCGCCAAGAAACCGGAAGGCCTCCCCTCCGGTTCTTTCGGCCCGACGACTGCCGGTCGTATGGACCCTTACGTCGATCAGTTCCAAGCCGCCGGTGGTGCTATGGTTATGATCGCTAAGGGCAACCGCTCGCAGCAAGTCACTGACGCTTGCCTTAAGCATGGCGGTTTCTACCTCGGTTCTATCGGTGGCCCCGCTGCCATCCTCGCTCAAAATTCTATCAAGAAGGTCGAACTCCTCGAGTATCCCGAACTCGGAATGGAGGCTATCTGGAAGATTGAAGTCGAGAATTTCCCCGCCTTCATCCTCGTCGACAACAAGGGCAATGATTTCTTCAAGCAAATCAAACCCCGCTGCCCCGGCTGCACCAAGTAATACTTTTTAATTAGAGCTCTATATAACAACGGCTTTATTAGTGCGATCTAATAAAGCCGTTGTTTTTTCTGTTTTATTAATTGTCCTTAATCGTCGTCCTCGTCGTCTTGCGGCTCTTGGGGCAGCGAGAAGTGGAGTAGAAGCCACCCTAAGATGCCCGCCAGGATCGAGGCTACCAGGATCCCTAATTTGGCATCGTTGAGCAGAATCGCCATCGAAGCGTTGGCGCCGAACGAGAGGTTGGCTATGAAGAGCGATACGGTGAATCCGATGCCTCCCAACATCGACACGGATGCCATCCGCGACCAGTTGCCCCCTTCAGGCATCGGTGCCAACCGACAGATAATCGTTAGCCAGGAGAAAAGGAAGATCCCCACAAATTTACCCACCACAAGTGAAAGAATGATCGCAGGTGCTATACCGCTGTAGAGCTGCGAGATCTCCATACCCCCGAAGAAGATGCCGGCGTTGGCAAAGGCAAAGAGCGGCACAATGATGTAGTTCACAAACGGATGGAGCGTATCTTCCATATCCTGTAGCGGGGAGATTACCTTATCCGAAGCCGTCTCGATCTGCTTCAAGAGGTTCATCTGGTTCTTGTCCAAGATGGTGCGTGAGTTGAGTTTGTCGTCATCTTCACTCGTGAAGTAACTGATGTTCTGTCTGATCGATTTGACATATTTCTCAGGCGCATATACCGGTTTGGAGGGAATCGTAAATGCCACCAACACTCCCGCTATAGTCGGGTGAATACCGGCATTGAGGAAGCAGAACCATACACATGTGCCCAAGGCTCCGTAGAACAACTTGGACTGAACACCAAGTCTGCCACCGATGAAGAGCGCCACCAAGAAGGCTGCCGCCCAGAGCAACATAGTGTATTCGATGTGCCCGCTATAGAAGAGGGCTATCACCATGATGCCACCGATGTCATCGACCACCGCAAGTGTGGTTAGAAAGACCTTCAATCCGATGGGCACTCTATTCCCCAACATCGCCAAGACTCCAAGAGAGAAGGCTATGTCTGTGGCCATCGGTATCGCCCAGCCGTCGGCAAAGTCCGTGCCCTGTGACAAGTAGCGATAGATCAGCACAGGCACCACCATGCCGCCGATCGCCGCTATTATCGGCAAGAGCGCATTGCGGAAGGAGGATAGCTCTCCCACCAATACTTCACGCTTGATCTCCAGTCCGACCGATAAAAAGAAGAACGCCATCAAGGCATCGTTGATGAACTGCATTACTGTCATCGGATGCCCGTTATGACTGAAGAGATTGAAATCGCCTACTTGCAACGCTACCTCATGGACCCACAGCGAGTTGTATAGCTCCGTAAGAAAGGGCATGTTGACGATGATCAGCGCCATCATGGTCGCTAATATCAAGATGTTGCCACTATTGGCATAGTTGCGGATCGTCTTCCGCGCAGTGTAAAATACTGACATAGTCCTTAAGAGCTCTAAGATATGGAGCGCCTCCCGTGTGGTCGGCTCTCTCAGTCATTATTTATGCTGCCCGTCGATGATCTCAATGATCTGCTCCGCTGCTGTGGCTGTCTTTACCTTGTCGATGCGATGTGTCACTACACCCTCACTATCGGTGATGAACGTAGTGCGCACTATTCCCATATATTCTCTGCCTGCCATCTTCTTCTTTTGCCAGACTCCCGCCTCCATGCAGAGTATCAGCTCGGTGTCGGCAATCAGCGGAAAGGGCAACTCATATTTGCATGCAAATTTCTGATGACTCGATTCGCTGTCTTTGCTCACTCCGATCACTTGATAGCCACGCTCCAAAAGCTCGCCATAATGATCGCGAAGACTCTTCGCCTCTAAGGTGCATCCCGAGGTGTTGTCCTTGGGATAGAAGTAGATAATAAAGTGCTTGCCGGGATAGTCGCTGAGTTTTACCTCTCTGCCTGTGGCATCCTTGCCCAACAGATCGGGAAATCTCTCGCCCGGTGCTTTTGTCTTATTAACTTGATTTTCCATATTATTTACCTTAATCTAATTTGAGCACTGCCAAGAATGCCTTCTGCGGTACCTCGACAGAACCTATCTGTTTCATTCGTTTTTTACCTGCTTTCTGCTTTTCCAATAGTTTGCGCTTTCGAGAGATGTCTCCTCCATAACACTTGGCGGTCACATCCTTGCGCACCGCTTTGATCGTCTCGCGTGCTATAATCTTGGCACCTATCGCCGCCTGAATCGCTATGTCAAATTGCTGACGAGGTATCAGCTCTTTCAACTTCTCACACATCCTGCGACCGAATCTCACCGAGTTGCTCTCATGAGTCAGCGTCGACAGCGCATCGACACTCTCGCCATTCAGCAGAATGTCGAGTTTCACCAATTTCGATTGGCGGAAGTCTTTGATATGATAGTCGAAACTGGCATACCCTTTGGAGATGCTCTTCAGCTTGTCATAGAAGTCAATCACGATCTCTCCCAAGGGGATGTCGAAGGTCAGCTCCATACGATTGCCCGAGATATATTCCTGTTTCACCAACTCTCCGCGCTTGCCGAGGCAGAGGGTCATGATCGGCCCTATGTAGTCGGCTTGAGTTATGATCGTGGCACGGATGTAGGGCTCTTCGATATAGTCGATAGCGGTGGCTTCCGGAAGTCCGGAGGGATTGTGCACTTCGATGTGATTACCCTTCTTGTCGGTCACGATATATGATACGTTGGGCACGGTGGTGATCACATCCATGCCAAATTCTCTGCCGAGTCGCTCTTGCACTATCTCCATGTGGAGCAAACCCAAGAATCCGCAACGGAACCCGAAGCCCAAGGCTGCCGATGATTCCGGCTGGAAGGTGAGGGAGGCATCGTTGAGCTGCAATTTCTCCAACGATGCTCGCAGATTCTCGAAGTCTTCGGTCTCGATGGGATAGACGCCGGCGAATACCATCGGTTTTACCTCCTGGAATCCCTCGATGGCCTTATCGCAGGGCTTGTTGACATGGGTGATCGTATCGCCCACTTTCACCTCTTTCGAGGTCTTGATGCCCGAAATGATATATCCCACGTTGCCCGCAGAGAGGGTGGCGCGAGGGGAGAGATTGAGCTTCAATACTCCAACTTCGTCGGCGTGATATTCCTTGCCGGTCGACACGAATTTCACAAAGTCATCTTTGCCTATAGTGCCATTCACGATCTTGTAGTAGGCGATGATCCCTCTGAAGGGATTGAACACAGAGTCGAAGATCAAGGCCTGCAATGGCGCTTCGGGGTCGCCCTGAGGCGCCGGCACGCGCTCCACGATGGCGCGCAAGATGTCGTCGACTCCCATGCCGGTCTTGCCCGACGCCCTGATTATCTCTTCGCGGTCGCATCCCAAGAGGTCGACGATCTGGTCTTCTACTTCGTCGGGCTTCGCACTGTCCAAGTCGCACTTGTTGATCACCGGGATGATCTCCAAGTCATTGTCTATCGCCATATAGAGGTTGGAGATGGTCTGTGCCTGGATCCCCTGTGAGGCGTCGACGATCAGCAATGCCCCTTCGCATGCCGCTATCGATCGCGACACTTCGTAGGAGAAGTCGACGTGTCCCGGAGTGTCAATAAGATTCAGAGTGTAGCTCTCGCCGTCGAGGGCATATTCCATCTGGATGGCATGACTCTTGATCGTGATGCCTCGCTCTCGCTCCAAATCCATGTCGTCGAGCACTTGGTCGGCCATATCTTTAGCCTCTACGGTGTGTGTACGCTCCAACAGACGGTCGGCTAAGGTCGATTTGCCATGGTCGATGTGCGCTATAATGCAGAAGTTTCTTATTCTTTTCATTTTGCAAAGTTAACATTTTATTTTTGATAACTCTCGATATGCCTCTTCCCTCCCTGTTTCGGTCAGGTCGGGATGATGGCAGTCGGAGTTGATGGCTAACGGCGTTCCTGCCGCCGTCAGCATATCCCACCATCGCCGCGCCGGGAAGTATCTCCCTTTGCTCTCGATGGCTTTGGTGTTGATCTCGACTATCAATCCGGCACTCCGGCTATGGCTTATCACATCCGCTATCAGCGAGGCATACCACCCCTGATCTTCAAGCGTCGGATCTGCCAAGGCGGCATTGCCGATGATCTTGTCGAAGTGCCCCAAGATCTCAAATCCCCCTATCTCTATCATCGTGAGCACTTGCTCGAAATATTTCTCTACCACATATCGCAGGTCGTCGTGATATCCCTCGCGGAGATAGCGCGAGAATCGATCGAATTTGCCGTCGCAGTCAAGCCATACACCCTCTTGTGTCGGCACGAAGTGAACTGACCCGATCCGATATTCCAGCGGCAGGCGCTGAAAGTAGTCGATGTGAGGCCCCCAGTCGCGACTCATGTAGTCGATCTCCATCCCCGTCAGCAGTGCCATCTTACCCTGATATCTCTCTTTGAGACTTTCCATCTCGTCGAGATATGCCGGCACATCTTCCGCCCTCATGTTGCAGGGTGAGGGCTGGCAGAGTGGCGAGTGGGGCGTTACTCCCCATACCTCAAATCCTCGGCGATATGCACCCTCCACTATCTCGCTCAGCGGCGCATGTCCGTCGCAATATTGAGTGTGGGAGTGTAAGTTATAACGCTGAGTCTTCCCTATTATATTTTTTATATCCTCTATTTCCATCGATTTTTTTACCTATACTGTCTGTCTGCGATCTCTTTGCCTCTATTTCAAGAGCTTGTAGAGATCGGAGCGAAGTCGCTTTACCTCTTCTCGCTTGGCTTCGAGATCTTTCTCTCGCTGGGCGATGCGCTGTGCCAATGATGAGCTCTTGCTCTCGTGATATTGGCGACGGTCGTTGTCAAGAAGCTTTTCGAGTGCCTCTTCTTTACTCTTCTCCAAGAGATATTTCTTCATCGCTGTCCGCGCTGTGGGCGAGGGTAGTTCGTCGTAGTAGTGGTAGATTCTGCCTCCCGAAGCGGCTAAGGTGAATTCTTTGACTTTCGTCTCGGAGGCGGGGTCGATGGCTCGAATCGTGGCAAGCAGGTCGGCGTAGTCGCCATCTTCCGGCTGTGTCTGCATATATTCGCTCAGTCGCGCGAATCCTATTACATCATCCTCGTCTGAGGAGTAGTTGGTGCGCATGTCGTTGGTGATGAAGAGGTAGATGGTGACTTCATCTTCAAGTTGATTGCGCTCCGTGGCCCACCAGCCGACGCCGTTGTATTCGTCGATGGCAAGCAGGTAGTCGTCGTAGGGTGAGTTGTAGGGAAAACCCAAGTTGGAGGGCTGTAGGAAGCTCCCGTCGGCGGCATCGCGAGTGGCCACCATGATGTCGTATCCACCGATCGACCCCTCGCCGTTGCACGCATAGTAGAGGGTCACTCCATCTGCCATCATGAAGGGATAGATGGCATCGCCACCCTGCGACAACTCTTCGGATAGGGGAGTCGTTTCGCTCCATTTACGATCGGTGAGTAGCATCGATTCGACCAGCTGCATGTTGCCCACACTGTCGGGGCGTGCCCAGAGCTTGTAGTCGCGCCCTTCGTTCTGATAGACATAGTCGACTCCCTCTTGCTCGGAGGAGGACAGTGCCCTGCCATCGCTCAGAATCCCGGCGGAGGCCGGCAATTTATACTGCTTGAAAAAGTCCCGGCGAGGCACGCTGATGCTGTCGATTACTACGATCTTTTCTACCCGATCCAAGAAGTTCTCGGCTTGCATCAACTGCTCGCTGTATAACTTGTATTTCTGCTCAAAGGCCTCTTCGGGACGCTTCAGCTTCTTGCGCGTCTGACTCTTGCGTGCCTGACTGTAAAGCCGGTCGGCTTCGTCAAATTGATAGTCCATATAGGCATCTCGCCCCTGCTCCAACAGATCCATCGGAGTGGCAGGCGCTGCATCCGTCTCGGCAACTCCCAAACACATAGCCGCTACTATGCCATATAAGTATCTTATTTTTTTCATTTTCGCTATTTTGTGTAATATCTTGCAAATTTACGGAAAATCTTTCAAAAATCTCTTAAATTCCCCCTATTTTGCACAAAATTCGGTTTTTTGAGAATTTTTTATTATCTTTGCACCGATTTATGCACTCTCGTTTGTGCACATATCATTTCATTTCGTATCATAATCTAACATAATTAATATGAGTCTTAATATCATCGTTTTGGCCAAACAGGTGCCCGACACTCGCAATGTCGGTAAGGATGCTATGAAGGAGGATGGTACTATCAACCGTGCCGCTCTCCCCGCCATCTTCAACCCCGAGGATCTCAATGCCCTCGAACAGGCCTTGAAACTTAAAGAACAGTATCCCGGCTCTAAGGTGACTCTCCTCTCTATGGGTCCGGCTCGTGCCGCTGAAATCATTCGTGAAGGTATGTATCGCGGCGCCGACGGAGGTATCGTCCTCTCCGATAGAGCTTTCGCAGGGTCTGATACCCTCGCCACTTCTTACGCTCTGAGCGCTGCTGTTGCCAAGATCGGCCAGTATGATCTGATCATCGGCGGCCGCCAGGCTATCGATGGCGATACCGCCCAGGTTGGCCCCCAGATCGCCGAAAAACTCCACCTCCCTCAGGTCACTTATGCCGAGGATATCATCGAAGTTAAGGATGGTAAGGCACTCGTGAAGCGCCGCATCGAGTCGGGCGTCGAAACTGTCCGCACTCCTATCCCCGCTGTGATCACCGTAAATGGCTCGGCAGCCACCTGCCGCCCTCGCAATGCCAAGTTCGTGCAGAAGTATAAGTATGCCGCTGTGCCATCTGAGGTCGCCGCTGATCCCGCCAAGAAGGATCTCATCGAGAAGCGCCCTTACCTCAACATCGGCGAGTGGTCTGCTCAATATGTCGATGCTGACCTCAACCAGTGCGGCCTCGCCGGATCTCCTACTAAGGTGAAACAAATCGAAAATGTAGTCTTCACCGCCAAGGATGCTCGCCGCGTCGAAAATAATGACCAGGAGATCGAAACTCTTATCAAAGAACTCATCGCTAACCATACAATCGGATAATCATGGCATCGGATAAGAATAATTTAATCGTTTATTGCGAATTTGAGGATGGTAAGGTGGCTGATGTGAGCCTCGAACTCCTCACCAAGGGTCGCCAACTCGCCGATAAACTCGGCATCAAGCTCGAAGCTGTCGTAGCCGGCGACAATCTCTCCGGTATCGAAAATCAAGTGTTCCCATACGGCGTTGATACTCTCTATAAAGTGGAGGATCCTCGCCTTTATCCCTATACTTCGCTCCCCCACAGCTCTCTCCTTATCAATCTCTTCAAGGAGAAGGAGCCACGCATCGCTTTCATGGGCGCTACTTCTATCGGCCGTGACCTCGGCCCACGCGTCTCTTCCGCTCTCCATAGCGGTCTGACTGCCGACTGCACACAACTCGAGATCGGCGACCATACCGACGCTCGCACCGGCGAAGTCTATAAGGATCTCCTCCTCCAGATACGCCCCGCTTTCGGCGGTAACATCGTCGCTACTATCGTCAACCCCGAGTGCCGACCTCAGATGGCTACTGTCCGCGAAGGCGTCATGAAGAAGGAAGTCTACAACCCCGACCACAAGGGCGTTGTAGTTGACCTCAAGGCTGATGATTATACCTCTCCCCTCGATTATGTCGTTGAGGTCATCGATCGTAATGTCGAGAAGTCTAAGGTCAACCTCAAGGGTAGCGCCGTTGTCGTCTGCGGCGGTTATGGCATGGGTAGCAAGGAGAATTTCCAAATGCTCCATGACCTGGCTGATGTGCTCGGCGGCGAAGTCGGTGCAAGCCGCGCTGCTGTCGATGCAGGTTGGGCTGACCACGATCGCCAGATCGGACAGACTGGCGTAACTGTTCGCCCAAAACTCTATATCGCTTGCGGTATCTCCGGCCAAATCCAACATATCGCCGGTATGCAAGAGTCTTCGATCATTATCTCTGTCAATAATGATCCCGACGCCCCGATCAATGATATCGCCGATTATGTCATCACCGGCAATGTCGAGGATGTCGTGCCTAAATTAATCAAGTACTATAAAAAGAATACGAAATAATGGCTAATTTCTATAAAGACAACGAGGCGCTCAAACATTATCTCACTCATCCGATGATGGAGAAGATCGTGGCGCTCAAGGAACGCGATTACGCTGATGCCGAAAAATACGATTATGCCCCCTTCGACTATGCCGACGCCCAGGATAGTTATGACAAGGTGCTCGAAATCGTAGGCGAAATATGCGGCGATATCATCGCTGAAAATGCCGAGGAGGTCGACCATACAGGACCCCGCGTGGAAAATAACCGTGTGATCTATGCCGAGGGTACTGCCCGCAATCTCGACGCTTGCCGCAAGGCCGGCCTTATGGGTATGGCTATGCCCCGTCGCCTTGGTGGCCTCAATTTCCCTATCACTCCCTACATCATGGCTGCCGATATCGTCAGCCGAGCTGATGCCGGATTCGAAAACCTCTGGGGCCTCCAGGATTGCGCCGAAACTATCTATGAGTTCGCTGATGAGGATCAGAAACAAAGATATATCCCCCGCGTTTGCGCCGGCGAAACCATGTCCATGGACCTCACCGAGCCTGACGCCGGTTCAGACCTCCAGTCGGTTATGCTCAAGGCTTCTCAGAAGGAGGATGGCTCTTGGGTGCTCAATGGCGTGAAGCGTTTCATCACCAATGGCGACTCCGATATCCACCTCGTGCTCGCTCGCTCTGAAGAGGGTACTAAGGATGGTCGTGGTCTCTCTATGTTCATCTACGATAAGAGAAATGGTGGAGTCAATGTGCGCCGCATCGAAAATAAGATGGGTATAAAGGGTAGCCCCACTTGCGAACTTACATACAAGGATGCCCCCGCCGAACTCGTCGGCTCTCGCCGCCTCGGTCTTATCAAGTATGTCATGGCGCTCATGAATGGCGCTCGACTCGGCATCGCCGCTCAAAGCGTCGGCCTCAGCGAAGCCGCCTACCGCGAAGCTCTCGGATATGCCAAGGAGCGTTGCCAGTTTGGTAAACCAATCATCGAGTTCCCCGCCGTGTCCGAGATCCTCTCTGTGATGAAGGCTAAACTCGACGCTACTCGTGCTCTCCTCTACGCTTGCTCTCGATATGTCGACGTATATAAAATCTACGACGATATCGCCAAGGAACGCAAACTCTCTGTCGAGGAACGCAAGGAGGCTAAGGAATTCTCCAAACTCGCCGACGCTTTCACTCCACTCGCCAAGGGTCTCTCTTCTGAGTTCTGCAACCAGAATGCTTACGACGCTATCCAGATCCATGGCGGCTCCGGATTCATGAAGGATTACGCTTGCGAACGAATCTATCGCGACGCTCGCATCACTTCGATCTACGAGGGTACTACTCAGCTCCAGGTCGTAGCTGCTATCCGCCATGTCACCACCGGTACATACCTCAACTGGATCAACTCTCACCTCGAGGGCGAGTTCAATCCCGCTGATCAGGCTGTCGTCGCCAAACTCAAAGCTATGGCTGAGAAATATGCCGCTGCTGTTGAGGCTGTCACTGCTGTCGGTGATACCAAGTATCTCGACTTCATGGCGCGCAGACTCGTCGAAATGGCAGGATACTCCGTGATGAGCATTCTCCTCCTCGAGGACGCCGCTCGCAATGACATGTTCCGTCGCTCACTCAACGTCTTCGTCAACTACGCCGAAGCCGAAGTAGAAAAGCACGCCGCATTCATCGCAAAGTGTGCCCCCGAACAGCTCAACAATTACCTATACTCACAAGACTGATCCATACCCCAAAGATTAATCTAAAAATCCCAATAAAAAAGATGGAGGCTGTTTTTTGCAGTTTCCATCTTTTTTAAATATAGAGCGGGTAGCGTTGTCATTGCCGGTTTGTCTTCGGGTGGCACACTTCCCTTTTTTGTCTTCGGGTGTCACACTTCCCTTTTTTGTCTTCGGGTGGCACACTTCCCTTTTTTTGTCTTCGGGTGGCGCACTTCCCTTTTTTTGTCTTCGGGTGGCACACTTCCCTTTTTTTGTCTTCGGGTGGCACACTTCCCTTTTTTTGTCTTCGGGTGGCGTGCGAAGCACGCTTTTTTTTATGTTTTACAACACACAGGAGGGTGTATCAAAATTCTGATGCACCCTCCTTTTGCAACCTGCTTTAAAACATAAAACAAAGCCTCGACTTTCTCAAGCCGGGGCTTTGCCAT
>SAMEA3663025__coassemble_400_pt1 | contig 35051 bp, 29 predicted proteins | sample SAMEA3663025__metabat2_high_PE_004 | metagenome-assembled genome bin SAMEA3663025 (sample SAMEA3663025) | pig gut metagenome | biome: pig gut; feature: pig-associated habitat; material: faeces | place: France | collected 2012
ATCGACTCAAGGCTACGACCTCTACGACCCCAAAAATTTAAGGAACGCGCTCTATTTGTTAACGCCTATTGCTTGAAATTGTTGCAATAGATTGCCATTTCGATTATAAAAAAATGTTAAGAATGCACTTAAAATTCGGAATTTTTTCGTAACTTTGCATCGTATTTGTCGAAGACGCTATGTGTCGGAGACTGATAGTGGATAAATTTGGCTGCTTGCAACCACTGAAAAAAATGCTAAAACTGCTCCCTCGGCGCAATTCGCTGTGTCGACGACAGCAAGGGCAACTTTCAGAAAGGCAATCGCAAGAAGCGGTTGTCATTTTTTTTAATCATTAACGGAAAACAAGTAGCATCAGATTCGCGCCCATACCGGCAGCCCGTGGGCGTGTGTCGTATGCTCGCAACTTATTACACAGATGAGTAAAAATTATCTATTCACCTCCGAGTCTGTGTCGGAGGGACATCCCGACAAGGTGGCAGATCAGATCAGCGACTGCCTGTTGGATCAATTCTTGGCGCGCGATCCTCAGAGCCACGTAGCCATCGAGTCGATGGTCACTACCGGCCAGGTGGTGGTGGCAGGTGAAGTCACTTCGAAGTCATACGTCGATGTGAACGACACGATCCGCGAACTTATCAACAATATCGGCTACAATCGCGGAGCATATCGCTTCGACGGCGACTCCTGCGGCATCCTCTCCTGCATCCACGAACAGAGTGCCGACATCAATCGCGGAGTTAATCGTAAAGAAGAGGCTAACAAGAGCAAAGAAGACCTGCAAGGGGCTGGCGATCAGGGTATGATGTTCGGCTATGCCGTCAACGAGACCGAAGAATATATGCCGTTGACACTGAGTCTTTCGCATCGGATACTTCGCGAGCTTGCCGCCATCCGTCGCGAAGGCAAGGAGATGACCTACTATCGCAAGGGGAAGCTGGTGACCTATCTTCGTCCCGACGCCAAGAGCCAGGTGACTGTGGAATATGGTCCGGATCGCCGTCCGGTGAAGGTCCGCACCATCGTGGTGTCCACACAGCATGACGAATTTGTAGCCCCCTTGGATGCTTCAGAGGCGGCTCAGCTGAAAGCCGACCAAGAGATGCTCGAGACGATCCGTAGAGATGTCAAAGAGGTGCTTATGCCGAGAGTTATCGCCCGGCTTCCGGAGTCGATCCAAGCCCTCTTCGCCGACGGCTACGATCTTTTTGTCAATCCGACCGGCAAGTTTGTGATCGGCGGTCCTCACGGCGACACAGGTCTCACCGGCCGTAAGATTATCGTCGATACCTACGGCGGCCGCGGTGCCCATGGCGGCGGTGCCTTCTCCGGCAAAGACCCCTCGAAGGTAGACCGCTCGGCAGCCTACGCCTGCCGTCATATCGCCAAGAACATGGTGGCAGCCGGAGTCGCTGACGAGATGCTCGTGCAGGTGGCATACGCCATCGGAGAGCCCCGCCCCGTCAGCATCTTTGTCGACACATACGGCACCAACCACACCGCCAAGAGCGACGCCGAAATAGCCGATGCTATAGATCCTCTCTTCGACATGCGCCCACGCGCCATCGAAGAGCGCCTCAAACTTCGCGAACCCATCTATCTCGAAACAGCTGCTTACGGTCATGTCGGCCGCCAACCCGAATGGGTAGAAAAGAAGTTCCGGAGTCGTTACGAAAACGAACCCATAGTGAAGCGTGTCGAGCTCTTTACATGGGAAAAACTCGATATGGTGGACAAAATTAAGGAGTATTTTGGCCTATAAATAGGAAAAATGCCAATAATTTTGGCATTTTTTGACAAAAGTATTATCTTTGCACGTTTAATGGGCTAAAATGGATAGTATTACACCCATAGACATATATAGATAATTTAAAAAAAGACCAATATAAGTAATGGCAACATTAGAGAAAATCAGAAGCAAATCAGTGTTCCTGATCGTCGTGATCGGCGTGGCGCTGCTTGCATTTATCGTAGGCGACGCCTTGACCAACAGTCGCAACATCTTCGGAGACCACACCACAGTGGCTAAAGTGGGAAATGTAAAGGTTGATTACCTGGAATATCAGAGGAAGCGTGAAGACCTCAACAATCAGCTTGAAGAGGCACGCCGCAATAATCCTCAGCAATATTCTAATTTTGACACCCAGATCCTCCCGGAGATGGCTGTCGAGCAGTTGATGCAGGAGGCACTCGTGCTCAACGCTGCCGATAAGGCAGACATCCGCTGCACAGGCAATTTGCTCCGTTTCTACATGCTCGACAACCCCAACAACCCGGAGGTTGTGAAGGTGATGCGCCAACTTATCTCCAACAATATCAGCGTGCAGACTCCTCAGCAGGCATACGAGGTGATCTTCAACCCCAAGCGCAATGGTCTGACCGACGCGCAAGTGGAACCCTATCAGCGTGCATGGCTTGCCGCCGAGAAGGAGACCGAACGCCTCGTGAAGCTTCAGACATATCAGCGTCTTCTCACCGGCTTGGTTCATGCCAACGACCTCGACAAGAAGGCTCTCTATAACGACTATGTGGCTACCTCGAATGTGAATGTGGCATTCAAGCCCTACGGAGAGCTCAACGAGAAGGAATATCCGGTGAGCGATAAGGAGATCGCCGATCGTTATAATAAGGATAAGAATGAGTTTATGGTAGAAGAGCCGACTCGCGAGATCAGCTTCATCTCCGTGCAGATTCTGCCCTCGGCAGCCGACCAGAAGGCGAGCAAGGATCTTGCCGCTAAGACAGTGGCATCGCTTAGCAATGGCGGTCAGCTCTCTAAGGATATCAAGAAAGGTGGTGTGAATGTGACACGCTATGCACTCCGCGAGAAGGATATCGATCCGACACTCCGTGGCATCGTGACTACAGCATCTGCCGACAGCGCCAAGATCGTGTCTAACGACATCCAGGGCTTCAAGGTGGTGCGCGTAGTGTCTCGCACTTCAGCAGTCGATTCGATCCAAGTCAATCTCGTGTCGGTGGCTTCCGAAGGTCTCGGCAAGCGCATCTTGGCTGACCTGAACAGCGGCAAGGTGGTGGCTGACTCTCTCATGAGCAAGTTTAGCGCCGACAGCGTGGCTACTCAGCTCGAGCAGTGGATTCCCCTCTACACGGCTGATGGTGAAACCAACGCACTTCCCAAGGAGACACTCGACAGCCTCCGCAATGCAGGTGGCAAGTATATCTCCATCCGTCAGGGTGCAGGCCAAGGCATGCTGATCGCTCAGCTCGCCAAGCAGAACGCCGCAGTGTCGGTGGTGGAATATGATTTGGCTGAATATGTATTGGCTCCCAGCACAGAGACTCGCAATAGAGAACGCAGTAAGTTCGAGAAATTCCTCGGCGCCAACAACACTGCTGAGAAGTTTACCGCCAACGCAGCCAAGGAGGGTTACACCGTGCAGCAATTCGTGCTCACCTCGTCGACTCCGGCAGTGCCTCGCTTCCAGGGTATGAACCAATACTATCCCGAGTCTCGCCAAGTGGTAAGATGGGTGATGATCGACGGCGAGAAGGGTGAAGTAAGCCATATCTACAACAGTAACGATGCTGTGCGTCCCTCCATGTATGCCGCAGTGATCGAAGATGCATACGACGACTATGCACCTGTCACCAACAAGGCAGTTCGCGAAGAACTCACTGCACGCATTCGCGCTGACAAGGCCGGCGACAAGATGCTCAAAGAGTATAGCGGCAAGACACAGACTGTAGAGAGCGCCGCACAGGCGATGAAGGTCGAGATGAAGAATTATCCCAAGATGAGATTCGCTCTCGGTAGCGGCATAGGCGATGCTCGCCTCGTGGGTCGCATCAGCGGCGCCAAGGCTGACAAGAAGGTCAACATCACCAAGGGCTCAGATGGCGTCTATGTATATCAGGTTGTGGCTCGCGAAAATGAGAAATTCCCCTACAATGCCGATATCTACGATCGTCAATATGCTCAGTTCGTTAACATCGACATGGTGAAGATGCTTCAAGGCACTAAGCGCGTCATTAACAACGTATACAAGTTCGAGGCCGGTGAGTAATCACGGTCGCCGCGAACAGACAAACATAGAGGAGAGGACCTGGTGTCGACTCCTCTTTTTTTGCTAAGAGCGCGAACGCGCTCTAAAAATAAGTGATCATATTTTAGGGTGCGTGACAACAGAGACGCGACCCATGACAGGATATGGAAAAGAAGAAACTTATAGGCATGAATCTTGTGGAGCTGCAAGATGTGGCTTATAAAGGGGGTATGCCCAAATTCGTCGGCAAGCAGCTGGCCGAGTGGATATATGCCAAAGGAGCCATAAGCTTTGACGAGATGGTTAACATCTCGAAGCGCAATAAAGAGTGGCTCTCGGAGCATTATGAGATAGGCCGAAGGGCGCCGATCAAGTCGACCAAGTCGACCGACGGCACGGTGAAATATCTTTTTGCCGCCGGTGCGGGACGCGCCATCGAGTCGGTCTATATCCCCGATCACGATCGTGCCACACTCTGCGTGTCGAGCCAGGTGGGATGCAAGATGAATTGCTATTTCTGCGCCACCGGCAAGTTGGGCTTCAAGGCCAACCTCACCGCCTCGGAGATCATGAACCAGATCTTGAGCATCCCTCCCCGTCCGGAGAAGGGCTTCGAACCGATGACACCCCTCACCAATATCGTCTTTATGGGGATGGGCGAACCTCTCGACAATCTAAGCGAAGTGATGAGAGCCATCGAGATCCTGACCTCTCCCTGGGGATTGGCATGGAGCCCGAAGCGCATCACCGTCTCGACCGTGGGCAAATTGCCGCAACTCAAGGACCTGCTTGACAATACGCAGGTGCATGTGGCAGTGAGTGTCCACACTGCCGATGTGGCTCAGCGCGAGTCGCTGATGCCGGCGCAGAAGGCTTTCCCCATCTCGTCGGTGATGAAATGTCTGGCCCCCTACGACTTCAGCCATCAGCGTCGCCTGTCGTTGGAATATATCATGTGGCGCGGCATCAACGACGATGTGGCGCATGCCGATATGCTCGTAAAGTTGATCGGCAAGATCGACTGCCGAGTTAACCTGATACGCTTCCATGCCATCGAGGGTGTGGACCTCCATCCCGCCAGCAATGAGCGTATGATCATGTTTAGAAATTATTTGAACCAGAAGGGTGTAGTGGCTACAATCCGCGCTTCGCGAGGCGAAGATATCGATGCCGCCTGCGGAATGCTTGCCGCTAAATCTTAGAATCATATTCCCCCCGCAATGATATCATGAACAATACTATTAGAGTGGCTATAACACAGGGCGATTTCAATGGAGTAGGCCTTGAAGTCGCGTTGAAGGCTCTGGCTGATGAGAACATCACCGAACTCTTCACACCCATCCTTTTTGCCGATCATCGCATCGTGGAGCATGCCTTGCGTGTGTTCCAACTCGATATGCCTCATCTCCGCCTGATCAAGAATCTACAGCAGGTGGAGGATCACTGTCTGAATGTGGTGCATCTCAATCTTGCCGATGCCGGAGTCACTCCCGGCGCGCCCACCAAGGGGTCGGGTCGCGGTGCACTGGCGTCGATCGATGCCGCCGTCGAGGCGATAACCCGCGGCGAGGCAGACGTGCTGGTGACTGCCCCGATATGCAAGGAGGCTATCGACCTGCCGGAATTCACCGGACATACCGAATATCTCGGTGCTAAGGCGGGTGGCAATGTCAAGCCGCAGATGATCCTCTTCGACGATCATATCAGAGTAGCCTTGGTGACGACCCACCTCCCGGTGAGCCGCATCGCTGAGAATATATCTGTAGAAAATATTGAGTCCTCTCTTCGTAAGTTCGATGCCACACTACGCAGTGATTATGGTGTGGATCGTCCCAAGATCGCCATCCTTTCGCTCAATCCCCATTGTGGCGACGGCGGACTCCTGGGTGGCGAAGAGAAAGAGGTGATAATCCCTGCCATCGGGAGATGTTTTGCCGACGGACTGCTCGCCTTCGGCCCCTATGCTGCCGACGGATTCTTCGGTGCGGGTGCCTATCGCGATTTCGATGGCATATTGGCTATGTATCACGACCAAGGGCTTGCCCCCTTCAAGTCGCTGGCACGCGAGAATGGAGTGAATTTTACCGCCGGCCTCCCTTACGTGCGCACAAGCCCCGACCATGGCACGGCTTACGACATCGCTTGGCAGGGTGTGGCTGATCCCACTTCGATGCGCGAAGCTATCTACAAGGCCATCGATATATATCGATGCCGCCGGAGATATGCCGAAGCATCCGCCAACCCTCTGAAGATCACCCCTCCCGAACGTAACGCTCGCCCTGAGCGCGAGGGTGGTGAACCAAGATTTCTCAAGTTCCCCAAGGCCGAGAAATCAAATAAAAATAATCCACAACCCATAGAATAAAGAAGCAGATGAATTTTGGAATCATTGCAGCCGGTGAAGGCAGCCGTCTTGTGCAGGAGGGGGTAAGTGTCCCCAAGCCATTAGTTCGCATCGAGAATGATCTTCCGATGATCGGCCGTCTGATAGATATCTTCGACAGCCTTGGCGCAGGAACGGTCTCGGTGATCGTAAATGAGCAGATGACCGAGGTGGCTGACTATGTACGCTCACTGAGTGGCAAGATCAATGCCGAGCTCGAACTCGTGGTGAAAAGCACTCCCTCGTCGATGCATAGTTTCTATGAATTGGGGAGCCTTCTGCGCAATCGAGGTCGCTTCGTGCTGACCACTGTCGACACGATCTTCCCTCGCGAAGATTTCGCTCGCTATGTTGCGGCATTCGATGCCGCCCCGGCAGAGGTGGAGGGTATGATGGCAGTGACCCGATATATCGACGATGAGAAGCCCCTCTATGTGGAGACCGAGTCAGACTCGATGCGTATCAAGGCATTTCGCGACGAGGTCTGGGATGAGGCTCGATACATCTCGGGGGGTATCTATGGACTCGACACGAGCGCCATCGACGTGCTCGACGACTGCCTGAAGCGTGGAGTGTCGCGTATGCGCAATTTCCAACGCGCGCTGGTGGCAGCCGGGCTCCATCTGCAAGCCTACGATATGGGCAAAATCATCGACGTCGACCATGCCGGCGACATCGAGAAAGCAAGAAAATTCCTAAGTAGCAACGACTCTCTATAGTCGATGCCTTACACTATAAAATATGGCAGATATCAAAATAGCGGGTGTGATGCGCGCCGGCGCATATTCACCCAATCATATCGGGAATGATGCCGCAATCTTCAATGCTGTCGCCGACCAGCTCCGCAAGCGTGGTTGCGAGGTGACGGTGTATAGCGAATCGCAGTTTCAGCAGGAGGATATCCGGGAAGATATCATCCTGAATATGTGTCGCGAACAGGAGTCTATCAAAAAACTTATCAGCCTCGAGAATCGCGGCTGCTTGGTGGTGAACAGTGGCTATGGCATCGAGAATTGTACACGCGAGCGGATGACTCGCATCTTGATGGGCAATAATATCCCCTATCCCGACAGCATCATCGTGAATACCAACGAAGATGTTCGCGGTCAGTTGGAACGTGCCGGATTCTCCTCTTGCTGGATCAAACGTGGCGACTTCCATGCGATGCACAAGGAGGATGTGAGCTATTGCCGCCACATAGAGGAGGCGCAGGAGGTGCTCCATGAGTATTTCTATCGCGGCATCAAGCGCGCCGTGATCAATCGCCACTTGGTGGGCGACTTGGTGAAGTTCTATGGTGTGAGCGGTCAACCCTTCTTCTATTGGTTTTATCCCTACGATGAGGGCCATTCGAAATATGGCACGGAGGCTGTCAATGGCAAGTCTCACGGTTTCGCCTTCGATGAGGATCGCCTTAAGAAGATATGCCAGCAGGCATCGGATATCATGGATGTCAAGATCTATGGAGGCGACTGTATCATCGATGCCGACGGTTCCATGCAGATCATCGACTTCAACGACTGGCCTTCGTTCGCTCCATGTCGCAATGAGGCGGCGCCCTATATCGCCAAGTGTGTGCTCAATTATATAAGAAAGAATCATAAGTCATGAAGCAGACACAAGGAACCGGGACCAAAGGGCCGGAGGCGGGGAAGTTTCCCCTCTTTCCGAAGTTGATAGCCACCTCGTTCGGGGTGGGCTTTCTGCCGGTGATGCCGGGCACATGGGGAGCCATACTCGCCATTTTGCTCTGGTTGCCTCTCTATCTGTGGGCATCGGCAGGAGTGACGTTGATGGTTACGGCGGGGGCTGTAGTGCTTTTCGCGGTGGCCGGCACCTGGGCGAGCAGTGTCAGTGAGAAGTATTGGGGCAAGGACCCGGTGGTGGCATGTGTCGACGAGACGGTGGGGCAGTGGATCTCCCTGCTGCCGATCACGTCGGTGGCTGTCGACCCCTGGTGGCTGATACTCTTGTCGCTGGCTTTGTTCCGACTGTTCGACATATATAAGCCCTTGGGCATTCGCGCCATGGAACGCCTGCCGAGAGGATATGGCATGATGGCCGACGATGTCTTGGCCGGCATATATAGCGTCGTCGTGATATTGATAGTAAAGATAATGATTTAAGGAAGGCGCTCTTAGTCGCAACCTATCTAATCGTATGGCAGAAGTGAAGAAGAAACAAAAGATCGCGGATAAGCTGCTGAATGGCGGAGGAGTGTTCACATTCCTGCGGTCGATAGTCTCGTCGCAAGTCGGCTCTTGGGTCGATTTCGGCATGAGTATGCTCTTCTATTCTCTGATCTTGGTGAGTCTCGAACCTCTGCATCGCTCTAACCTGTCGGTGGCTATCGGCGCCATCTCGGGCGGGGTGGTGAATTGCTATATCAATTATTGCTTTACCTTTCATGCTCAGCAGCAGTCGATCAAGGCTATCGTGGTGAAATATGCCATGGTGTGGGTCGGCTCGTTGCTCCTGAATATGTATGGCACTACCGGCTTGGCATACCTTTTGACCCACTGGCATCGCCTGTCGGAGTGGAATATCTCTGCCGATGTGATCTTCGCCGCCGCCCGTCTGGCAGTGTCGCTCATCGTGTCGGTGGCATGGAACTATCTGTTGCAGCGAAATTTTGTGTATCGTCCCACACGCTTCGACCGCTATGCCATAGAGGCGGTAGATGTTCTGACTGCCGGGAGATTCAAGCGCTCTCGTTATGGAGGTGGCGAATGATATTCATATATAGTTAACCCAATAGAAATTTTATTTTGATTTAGTACGCAACATGTCTGAGAGAAGTAAATTCAAGAGAATCCGTGATGGCCTGCAACAGGCCATCTATAAGGTGATCAACCCGGTGGTCGGCACGATGGTGAGGGTTGGCATCACACCCAATATGGTGACCACAGTCGGACTGCTCGGCAATATGGCGGCAGCCGCCCTGCTGGTGTATGCCGGCATGACACAGGGAGTCGACGGCCCTAATTATGGGATAGTGACCTTGGCGGGAGTTGTGATCATCCTCTCGTCGCTGTTCGATATGCTCGATGGGCAGGTGGCACGCCTGGGCGGGATGGTGTCGAAGTTTGGCGCCCTCTATGATTCGGTGCTCGACCGCTATTGCGAGCTCTTCACACTCGGCGGCGTGGCGTTCTATCTGATGTCGTGTGACGATATGATCGGTGCGTTGCTCACGTTCTTAGCCTTGGTGGGAAGCATGATGGTGAGCTATGTACGAGCACGAGCCGAGGCCTTGGGTGCCAATTGCTCGGTCGGCTTGATGCAGCGCCCCGAGAGGGTAGTGGTGACGTCGATTGCCGTAATCGCTGCCGGCATCGCACACCTGAACCTGATCATCGTGATCGGTATGGCTCTGATCGCTCTGCTCGCCAACATCACGGCGATAGTCCGCATATTGCATAGTAGAAGTAAATTGATCAATAAGTAATATTATAGAGATTATGACGAAGTTTACCCTCCCCACCCGCCGCGAATTGCTGATATCCTTGGCAATTCTTGCGCTGTGGCTCTTCGTTACGGTGGCTTTCGTCGGATTCCGCTCGGAGCATATCTTGCTATGTGCCGCCTTCTTACTGCTCTTTATCCCTTGTCAGAGTTCGCGCAAACTGGTGGTGGCATTGCTCCCTTTCTTCATCTTTGGCATCTCTTACGACTGGATGAACCTTCTTCCCAATTATGAGGTGAATCCGGTGGATGTCGAGGGGCTTTATACCACCGAGAAGAGACTCTTCGGCATCACTGTCGCCGAGGGGACGGTGATGACTCCCAATGAATACTTCGCCCTGCACCACTGCTCGGTGATGGACTTCATGAGCGGCATCTTCTATCTCTGCTGGGTGCCACTCCCCATCATCTTCGGAATTTGGCTCTATTTCAAGGGAGAGCGTCGGGCTTATCTCCACTTCGCGATAGTCTTCCTATTGGTGAATCTGATCGGTTTTGCCTTCTATTATATTCACCCGGCAGCGCCGCCATGGTATGTGGCGATGCATGGCATGGAGGCGATTCCCGGCACGCCGGGGGAGGTGGCAGGTCTCGGACGATTTGACGAGATGACCGGACTGAATATCTTCCATCTCCTCTATTCGCGCAATGCCAATGTCTTTGCCGCACTCCCCTCGCTCCATTCTGCATATACCCTCGTGGCGCTGATATATGCCATCCGATTCAAAGCCCCTCGCCTCTGGATTATCCTCCTGGCTGTGGTGACTCTCGGTATTTGGCTGACTGCCGTATATTCGTCTCATCATTATATCATCGATGTGATGTGCGGCATCATTTGCGCCCTGGTCGGTTCCATTCTCTTCGAAACCGCTGTGGCTCGGATCGCTCCCCTGCGCCGTGCCCTCGACCGATATATCTCTTATATCAGTTAGAGCGCGTTCCTTAAACTCTTGTGTTACACAGCAACTCCTTTAGAATATGAAAGTTAAAGATAAAACATCAAAGATTAAGTCGGAATTTAAGTCCTCGCTCAAGTCGATGGATACGGAGGAACATATCGACCTCTATTTCTATCGTCCTATCGGTTATGCCTGGGCTCTGCTCGCTCGTAAACTTGGCGTTACACCCAATGTCATCACCATTGCTTCGATCTTCCTCGGGATCGGTGCCGGCGTTTGCTTCTATTTCGACAATCTCTGGATCAATATCGCCGGTGCGCTCTTGCTAATCTGGGCAGATTCTTTCGATAGCGCCGACGGGCAGTTGGCTCGCATGACAGGTCAGTATTCTCGTGTGGGTCGCATCCTGGATGGTATCAGCGGCGACCTCTGGTTTGCCGCCATCTATGTGGCAATCTGCCTCCGCGAGGTTGTCACTTCCACATTCTTTATAGATCATCACTGGGTGATCTGGGTGATGGCTGTCGTCACCGGAGTCTGCCACGCCATGCAGGCTGCTATGGCTGACTATTACCGTCAGTTCCACCTCTTCTTCCTTCGCGGCAAGGAGGGTAGCGAACTCGATTCCACCTCCGAACTCAAGGAGAAGTATGCCGCCTTGTCGTGGGGCAAGAATTTCTGGAGCAAGCTCGTGATGACTTTCTATCTCAATTATACTGTAGGACAGGAGAATCGTACTCCTCGCATGCAGGAGTTGCGCGCATCTCTCCGTGCCCGCTTCAGCGGTGAGATCCCTCAGAAATTTCGCGATGAGTTCCGCGCCTTGAGCCTCCCTCTGATGAAATATACCAATATCCTCTCCTTCAATATTCGCACCATCGCCCTCTTCGTGGCTATCTTGGTGCTGAGGATGCCTTGGCTCTATTTCGCCTTCGAGCTCACTGTGCTTAATATTATATTGGTGTATATGATGGTGCGCCACGAACGCATCTGTCGCACCATGAATCAACGCCTTCAAGACCCAGATTATGAATATTGATGCTACAAAGATCCGCGGCCTCCTCTTCGACTATGGAGGCACTCTCGACTCGGGTGGCGACCACTGGAGCGAGGTGATATGGTCGGCCTATCAGCAGGCCGGAGTAGTGGTGGATAAGAATGTATTCCGCGATGCCTACGTCTATGCCGAGCGCGAATTGGCACGCGTGAAACATATCTTGCCTCACCATACCTTCCGCGATATGATGCTCATCAAGATGCAGATCGAGTTGCAATGGCTCGCCGAGCATGGCGACATCGCGGCAGATGTCGTGGAGGAGAAGAGCCGGGAGATCGCCGAAACTTGCTATGCTTCGGCACGAAGCCATGTCGAAGCCTCGAAGCGTGTGCTCGAACAGTTGACCCCACGCTATCCGATGGTGCTCGTGTCCAATTTCTATGGCAATGTGGAGAGCGTGCTTGCCGACTTCGGCATCGACAAGTATTTCAAGACTATCGTCGAGAGCGCTGTAGTGGGTGTCCGCAAACCTGATCCACGCATCTTCGCCCTCGGTGTCGAGGCTCTTGGTATGAAGCCTGAAGAGACCCTCGTGGTAGGAGACTCCTATCGCAAGGATATCGTTCCGGCGGAGTCGATCGGTTGCCAAGTGCTATGGATCAAAGGGAAGGGATGGACCTCAGAAGAGGATGCACAGACACATCCCAATATGGTCCAAAAATTGGACGAATTGGTCAAAATTCTGCCATAAGCCTACTTATAACTAATTAACACAGATTTCTAAATATGGGGCAATATTAACATGTATTAAGCAATATGGGAATGTCTTAACAATTTTTAAGAAATCGAGTGTTAATTTTTTATGAAATTTCTTTGCAGAATGGGAATTTCAAGGTAATTTTACGTCGTTTTTCCCTGATGTGTGCTTCGGCATGCATTCATATTGCTATGTATTAGACTTAAAAACGATAGATAAATCATAGGCAAGGGAGAGACATATTAGATTAGAAAAAGAAACAACAAAAACATTATTTTAAAGAAATTATGTCTACAAAAAAAGCAGAAGCACCCAAGGGTAAACTTGGTGTTATGGTGGTAGGTCTTGGTGCCGTATCATCAACATTCATGACCGGTGTCCTGATGACTCGCAAGGGTCTGGCAAAGCCTATCGGTTCGATGACTCAGTATGATAAGATCCGCGTAGGACGCGGTGAGGATAAGAAGTATCTCCACTACAAGGACATCGTGCCTCTGGCAGATCTCAATGATATTGTATTCGGCGCATGGGATGTATATCCTGCCAACGCCTACGAGTCTGCGATCAATGCTGAGGTGCTCAAGGAGAAAGATATCAACCCTGTTAAGGAGGAGCTCGAGGCTATCAAGCCTTTGAAGGCTGCTTTCGACCATAACTATGCAAAGCGTCTTAATGGCGACAATGTAAAGCAGGTTAAGGATCGTTGGGATATGACCGAGCAGATCCGTGAAGATATCCGCAATTTCAAGGCTACTACAGGTGTAGAGCGTGTAGTAGTGCTCTGGGCTGCTTCTACTGAGGTATATGTGCCCGTTGACGAGAAGATCCATGGCACAGTGGCTGCTCTTGAGGCTGCCATGAAGGCTGACGACAAGGATCATATCGCTCCTTCTATGTGCTATGCTTACGCTGCACTTTCTGAGGGTTGCCCCTTCATCATGGGTGCTCCCAACACTACAGTAGACATCCCCGCTATGTGGGAACTCGCTGAGAAGACCGGTATGCCTATCGCAGGTAAGGACTTCAAGACCGGTCAGACTCTCGTGAAGTCAGGTTTCGCTCCCATCATCGGCACTCGTTGCCTCGGTCTGAGCGGCTGGTTCTCTACCAATATCCTCGGCAACCGCGACGGTCTCGTGCTCGATGAGCCCGCTAACTTCCGTACTAAAGAGGTGTCTAAACTCTCTACTCTCGAGAGCATCCTCGTGCCCGAAAAGCAGCCCGACCTCTATGGCCATGGCAATGACGAAGATACTCAATACTATCACAAGGTGCGTATCAACTATTATCCTCCTCGCAATGACAACAAAGAGGGTTGGGATAACATCGATATCTTCGGCTGGATGGGCTATCCTATGCAGATCAAGATCAACTTCCTCTGCCGCGACTCTATCCTCGCTGCTCCCCTCTGCCTCGACCTCGTATTGCTCAGCGACCTCGCTATGCGCGCCGGCCGTTATGGCACTCAGCGCTTCTTGAGCTTCTTCCTCAAGAGCCCGATGCACGACTACACTGTCGGCGAGGTGCCCGTAAACCACCTCTTCCAGCAGTACACCATGCTTAAGAATGCTATCCGCGAGATGGGTGGCTTCGAAGCTGACGAGGAAATCGACTAATAAATACTTTTCCATAATGCCTGAGTGTATCAAAATTTCGGTTTTGATACACTCTTTTTTTTTGCTAACTTTGCAACTGAATTGATGTGTAATGCATAATGTATAATTCATAATTCACAATACATAATCCATAATTGGCTGATATGAGAATTGACCTACTCACCGTCGTGCCGGAGATGCTTGAGGCTTTCTTCGGAAGTTCGATTTTGAAGCGTGCCCAGGACAAGGGGCTCGCTGAAATACATGTGCACAATCTTCGTGATTACACCACGAGTCGTCATCGCAAGGTGGATGATTATCCCTTCGGAGGGGAGGCGGGGATGGTGATGCAGATACAGCCAATCGATGCATGCATCTCTGCTCTCAAGGCAGAGCGTGACTATGATGAGGTGATATTTATGACACCTGATGGGGAGCAGTTCAATCAGCAGATAGCCAATTCTCTTTCACTCTTGGAGAATGTAATAATCCTATGCGGACATTATAAGGGAGTCGACTGGAGGGTACGTGAGCATCTTATCACACGCGAGATCTCGATCGGCGATTATGTGCTGACCGGAGGCGAGTTGCCGGGTGCGGTGGTGGCTGATGCTGTGGTGCGTCTACTTCCGGGGGTGATTGGCGATGAGCAGTCTGCCCTCTCCGATTCGTTTCAGGATGGACTGTTGGCGCCGCCGGTATATTCTCGCCCTGCCGAGTATAAGGGATGGCGCGTGCCCGATATCCTTCTGTCGGGGCATGAGGCGAAGATCGCCGAGTGGCGATATGAGCAGGCATTGGAGCGCACCCGTCGCCTGCGGCCCGATTTGCTCGAAGATAAACAATAAAGATAGAGCGCGTTCTTGCGAGCGCGCTCTTTTGCAATAATATGTCGGATGGTCGAGTTATTTCAGAAATTGCTTCTCGCGGAGCAGGGCGAGGAACGTGGCTGAGAAGTCTTCGTTCATTTGTCGCGGGTATCTTATGTCGGTGAAGACCTGAGCCAAGGACTCTTTGCCATTTTCTTCGACGAATTTGCGGTTGGGGGCATATTCATCTTTGGCTTTGAATTGCTCCAAGATATCGGCATCGCTATCGGGGCGATATTTCTCGTGGTGTGCCACGGCAGCGAGGGGAAGTCGTTCGGTTTCGACTCCCTCTTCGGCGGGCCAACCTATAGTGATGCAAGCCACCGGGATGCAGAGGTCGGGGAGGTCGAGAGTCTTGGAGATCATAGCGGCGTTGTAGGTAACGGTGCCGAGATAGCAAGTGCCGAGTCCGAGGCTCTCAGCGGCAGCCACCACCTGCTGGGCGAAGATAGTGGCATCGCTCATGGCGTTGAGGAAGGAGAGGAAGTTATCGTAGCCGGGGTCGGCATTGCTCAGGCGACACCAGCGAGTGAAGCGGGCATAATCGGCGCAGATGGTCAGCACGACCGGCGCGCCGGTCACCATCGGCTGGTTGAAATGTGCGGGCGCCAAGGCTCGTTTACCCTCTTCGCTGCGGGTGATTACTACCGAATAGAGTTGCATATTGCCGCAAGTCGGGGCACGCATTGCCGCTTCGAGTATCGAATTGAGGAGCTCGTCGCTCACATCCTTGTCGAGATATTTACGGATCGAGCGTCGGCTCGAGAAGTCAGTCAGATTCATGGGTAGATCAGGTGTTTGGATGGGTATGGATGATGGATGAATGAATTAGAGAGGGGAGAAAGCCGGAGAGATATGCCTCCAAATATATAACGTAATGGAGAGCAAAATATGTTGAAGAGAAAAGAAAAGAACAAATATTTTTGGGGGATGGATGATTTTTATTAACTTTGCAGTTGCAAAAAGGCGGATAGGGTAGCAGGCCCTTATCGTCGAAAGAGCATCAGCCGCAATAGCTCAGTCGGTAGAGCATTTCATTCGTAACGAAAAGGTCGTGGGTTCGAGTCCCACTCGCGGCTCCGGCAAGCCTCCTGACACATCCGGTCGGGAGGCTTTTTTTAGGTTCATCCGGATTTTTTCGTAATTTTGTGGTCTAATAGTTTTTGATGTAGATGGTTAGTTTTTTGCAGATAGAGAAGTTGACAAAGTCTTTCGGCGATCGGTTGATGTTTGCCGATGTGACTTTGGGTGTGTATGAGGGTGATAAGATAGGACTTGTGGCTCGCAATGGCGATGGCAAGTCTACGTTTCTGAATATTCTCACGGGTCATGAGGATTATGATTCGGGGCGAGTGGTGTATCGCAATGGTCTCCGTGTCGGCTATTTGGAGCAGTCTCCCGTGATGCCGGCAGGGATGTCGGCTGTCGAATATGCCACTCCCCCTGCCGATGCCCTCCATGATGAGAACTGGAATGGCGCCGATATGGCTCGCAAGATGCTCTCTCAGTTCAATATCGCCGACCCCGATATGCCTGTCGAACATCTCTCCGGCGGCCAAGCCAAGCGTGTTGCTCTGGCGCGAGTGCTCCTCTCCAAGCCTGATATGCTGATACTCGATGAGCCTACCAATCATCTCGACATCGAGATGATCGAGTGGCTCGAAAATTATCTCACTCGCCAGCGTGTCACCCTCCTGATGGTGACCCACGACCGCTATTTCCTCGATAAGGTCTGCTCTCGTATCATCGAGATCGACCGCTGTCAACTCTTCTCCTACGATGGCAACTACGACTACTACCTCCGACGCCGCGCCGAACGAATGGAAAACCTCTCCGCCGAATTGGCTCGCGTCCGCAACCTCCTACGCACCGAACTCGAGTGGATGCGCCGTCAGCCCCAGGCACGCGGTTCGAAGGCGAAATATCGTATCGACAATTTCCATCAACTCTCCGAGCGCAGCCGTCTTAACCTCTCCGAGAAGGATGTCGCCATAGATGTCAAGTCAACTTATATCGGCTCCAAAATCTTCGAAGCCCATCATATCACCAAGGCATACGGCAATCGCACCCTAATCCGCGATTGGAACTACACCTTCGCCCGATATGAGAAGATCGGCATCGTCGGCAATAATGGCGCAGGCAAGTCAACTTTCCTCAAGATGCTTTTAGGTCTCGTCGAGCCCGATTCCGGTCATTTCGATATAGGTCAAACAGTGAAATGGGGATATTACAGCCAAGAGGGTCTGACACGGTTTGACGAGTCGAAACGTGTGATCGATGCCGTAACCGAGATCGCCGAAGATGTGCGTATCGACGATAAGACTCGCATCTCCGCCTCCGCCTTCCTCTCTCGTTTTCTCTTTACACCCGAGACCCAGCAGAAATATATCTACAAGCTGAGTGGCGGCGAACGTCGCCGGCTCTATCTTGCCACAGTGCTGATGCAATCGCCTAACTTCTTGGTGCTCGATGAGCCCACCAACGATCTTGACATCATGACCCTCACCATCTTGGAGGATTATCTCGCAAATTTCAAGGGATGTGTCATTGTGGTGAGCCACGATCGATTCTTCCTCGATCGGATCGTCGACCATATCTTCGTGTTCGACGGCAAGGGGGATGTGCGCGACTTCCCCGGCGATTACAGCACTTATCGCCACTGTGTGGCGATGCAAGAGAAGGAGCAACGCCAGATGGAAAGCAGTGACTCCGGTGCTGCCGCCACATCGACCTCCGGAAATACATGGCGCAAGAAGGAGGAGAAACGCAAGCTCTCCTTCAAAGAGAAGCGCGAAATGGAGCAACTCGAGCAGCGCATCGAAGAGCTCACAGCTCGCCGCGCCGCGCTCGAGGCGGACCTCTCGTCGGGCACACTCCAAGGAGACGCCATCGTCGTGGCGGGTCAGCAATTTGCCGAAGTCTCCACCCTCCTCGATGAGGCGGAATTACGTTATCTCGAACTTATGGAAATCGAAGGATAATCAGAAGGTGTAGTCGACACATGCGCGGCCACCCTTGTGTCCGGCGAGGAGTGCAGCCGCTGCCACATGTGCCGGGTGCTTGGCATATACCTCTACATCTGCCAGCGTGTCGACCACGGCTGTCAGCACCACATCCCACTCTTCAGCAGGATTCTCGTTGATGCCTGTCTCCATCGAGCGGAGCACTTCGATCTGCTCCGGCAACTTATCGAGGGCGGCGGTAAACTTGCGAGCCACCTCCATACGCTCCTCCGGAGTGCCGGTGAGCTTAAATGTAACGATATGCTTTACCATATTCTTTACCTTTTTTCTTTATTCTTTTACCGTTCCTTATAAAAAAAGGTGCACACTCTTAGAGCGCACACCCTGATGTTTCGGTTTATTTTTCTGTCGGAGGATAAAGACGTTCGCGAGCTGCCGCCACTCTCTCATCGACGATATAATCGTCATAGTCCATCATCTTGTCGATGATTCCGTTGGGAGTCAATTCGATGATACGATTGCAGACGGTCTGGATGAACTCGTGGTCGTGGCTCGACATCATAATCACACCCTTAAATGCTTGGAGAGTATTGTTGAAAGCCTGGATTGACTCGAGGTCGAGATGGTTGGTAGGAGAGTCGAGCACCATCGTGTTGGCGTCGGTGAGCATCATGCGGGCGATCATACATCTGATCTTCTCGCCACCGGAGAGCACGGAAGCCTTCTTGAGTACCTCCTCGCCGCTGAAGAGCATCTTACCGAGGAATCCCTTGAGATAGATCTCCGACGAGTCGTTGCTATATTGGCAGAGCCAATCCACGAGGTTGAGATCTGTTTCGAAGAATGCGCTATTGTCGAGGGGGAGATAGGCAGTGGTGATGGTCTGCCCCCAGTCATATTCTCCGCTGTCGGCTTTGCGATTGCCCATGACGATCTCGAAGAGAGCGGTCATGGCGCGGGGATCGCGGCTCAGGAAAGCCACCTTATCTCCCTTCTCGATTTGGAAATTGACATCTCTGAAGAGCACCTCACCCTCGATCGAAGCAGAGAGACCCTTCACCTCCAGAATCTTATTGCCCACCTCGCGGCTCGGTGTGAAGATGATGCCGGGATAGCGACGCGACGAGGGTTGGATTTCCTCGACGTTGAGCTTTTCGAGCATCTTCTTGCGGCTGGTGGTCTGCTTGCTCTTCGCCACGTTGGCAGAGAATCGCTGGATAAATTCCAACAACTCTTTGCGCTTTTCCTCAGCCTTCTTGTTGGCAGCCTGCTGCTGACGCAGTGCCAACTGCGACGACTGATACCAGAAATCGTAATTGCCGGCGAAGATCGATATCTTGTTATAATCGATGTCGAGCGTGTGGGTGCTCACTGCGTTGAGGAAGTGGCGGTCGTGGCTCACCACGAGCACTGTATTCTCGAAGTTAGCGAGGTAATTTTCGAGCCAAGACACGGTCTCAAGGTCGAGGTCGTTGGTAGGCTCATCGAGCAGAAGATTGTCGGGGTTGCCGAAGAGAGCCTTGGCGAGCAATACGCGCACCTTTTCGTTGGCGCTCATATCCTTCATCAGCATATAGTGGCGATCCTCTTTGATGCCGAGGCCGCTCAGCAGGGCGGCGGCGTCGCTCTCGGCGTTCCATCCCTCGAGTTCTGCAAATTTCTCCTCGAGTTCGGCGGCGATGATGCCATCTTCGTCGCTGAAATCGGGTTTGGCATATAAGGCATCCTTGCGCTGCATGATGTCCCAGAGCACGGTGTGGCCACGGAGCACGGTCTCGATCACCGTACACTCATCGTAGGCGAAGTGGTCTTGCGACAAAACCGACAGACGCTCACCGGGACCGAAGGTCACTGTGCCATGTGTGGGGGAGAGCTCGCCTGAGAGAATACGCATCAGAGTCGATTTGCCCGCCCCGTTGGCGCCGATGATGCCATAGCAGTTGCCATGGTTGAATGTCAGATTCACGTCTTGGAAGAGCACGCGCTTGCCGAACTGCATGCCCAGATTATTTACTTGTATCAATGCTGTGAGTCGTTTTTATTTAGTTATTGAGTGGATAAATGGAGGAGTCAGAGGGTTGGGTAGTGGTGCTGTCGAGAGTCTATTAGCGACGAGCTCTCTTGGCTTGACGCACCTGCTTCATCATCTGTGTCGGACTCATGTTCGAGACCTTGTGCATCATCTTGCGCATATCTTCGAATTGCTTGAGGAGACGATTCACCTCCTCGAGCTTTGTGCCTGAGCCCTTGGCGATGCGCTGGCGGCGTGATCCCTTGATACAGTCGGGGTGTTTACGCTCGTAGGGGGTCATCGAGCCGATGATAGCCTCGATCGACTTGAAGGCATTGCCATCCAGGTCGACATTGTCCAATCCCTTGGTCATCTTGCTCATGCCCGGGATCATGCCGATCAGGTCGGTGAGTTTACCCATCGATTTGATCTTCTGTATCTGCGAGAGGAAGTCGTCGAAATCGAACTTATTTGTTTTGATCCTCGTCTCTATTCTCTTGGCTTCATCCTCGCTGATGGCGCTGTTGATGCGGTTGACAAGTTCCTGCACGTCGCCGCCGCCGAGGATACGGCTTGCCATGCCTCGGGGATCGAACACCTGGATACCCTCCATCCCTTCGCCTGTGCCGATATACTTGATAGGCTTGGTCACCACGGCGCGGATTGAGATCGCAGCACCACCCTTGGTGTCGCCATCGAGCTTGGTCAGCACCACGCCATCGAAGTCGATGCGGTCGTTAAATGCCTTGGCTGTGTTGACAGCATCCTGACCGGTGGTGGCATCCACCACGAAGAGGGTCTCTTGAGGATTGATGGCATTCTTGATATTCTCGATCTCCTGCATCATCTCCTCATCGACTGCCAGACGTCCGGCGGTGTCGACGATCACCACGTTATAGTTCTCCGACTTGGCGTAGGCGATGGCCTCACGAGCGATAGCGACCGGGTCTTTCGAATCTTCGCGGGTGAACATCGGCACTCCCACCTTCTCGCCGTTGACACGGAGCTGCTCGCGAGCTGCCGGACGGTATACGTCGGCACCTACCAGCAGAGGGCGCTTACCCTTCTTCTCCTTCAGGAGCTTGGCTATCTTGGCGGCAAAGGTGGTCTTACCTGCACCCTGCAGACCCGACATCAAGATCACTGCCGGATGCCCATCGGCGTTGAGGGGTACTGTCTCTTCGCCCATCAGCTTTACCAACTCATCGTGTACGATCTTTAACATCAGCTCCTTGGGCTTCAGGGCGTTGATCACTTTCTGACCTATCGCCTCTTGTTTCACCCTGTCGACAAATGCCTTGGCAACATTATAGTTGACGTCGGCAGCGACCAATGCCTTTCTTATATCTTTGGTCGTCTCGGAGATGTTGATCTCGGTGATGCGTCCTTGTCCTTTGAGGATTTTGAATGAGCGCTCAAGCCGCTCGGTAAGATTGTTGAACATATCGGTAGTAGGGTCTGTTTATTCTTGTTAATTCTCTTATATATTATGCTTTTGGCAGGAGGTTGGTGCGAGTGTCGGGGAAGATGACTCTCGGCTTCAGGTCGCGAGCCTCTTCGGGGGTGACCAGCGCGTAGGTCATAATGATCACCACGTCGCCGGGCTGTGCCTTGCGGGCCGCCGCCCCGTTGAGGCAGATCACTCCCGAGCCTGCCTCCCCTTCGATCACGTAGGTGTCGAAGCGCTCGCCATTATTATTGTTGACGATCCAAACTCGTTGGCCGGGAAGGATGTCGGCAGCGCGCAGAAGGTCGCTGTCGATGGTGATGCTTCCCACATAGTTGAGATCCGCCTGGGTCACAGTGACGCGGTGGATCTTCGATTTCATCATTTCTATAAGCATATCAGCCGTTGTTATTTATAGCGAATATTGTCGATGAGTCTTATTTTGCCGCAATACACTGTGATACATCCCACCACTGAGTCGCTCTCTTCCCACTCGGCTACGGGGAGCAGCGTTCTGCCATCCACGATCTCGTAATATTCCACATCGAGTTCGGGCTGAGCATTGATGCTTTCGACCACCATATCGTGGGTGGCTTGCACCGAGTGCTCTTTGGCATAATCGAGCGATGCCTTGAGGCTGCGATAGATCTCGGGGGCTATGGCACGCTGCTCGGGGGTGAGCAGCGCGTTGCGGCTCGAGAGTGCCAGACCATCGTCGGCTCGCTTGATGGGGCATGCCACTATCTCAACATCGATACCCTCGCTCGCTACCATATTGCGGATCACGGCGATCTGCTGGAAATCCTTCTCGCCGAAATAGGCGCGGGTCGGAGTCGCCATGCGGAAAAGCTTTGATACGATCTCGGCAACTCCCTGAAAATGTCCGGGGCGATATTTTCCCTCCATCACTGTGGCGGCGGTGCCCAACTCAAATTCGTGGCGCTCGCGACCCTCCACTCCTCCGGGGTAGATCTCCTCAACCGAGGGGGCAAATACTGCCGACGCTCCAGCCTCTCGCAGGAGAGCAAAATCATCCTCCTCCTTGCGAGGATAGGTGGCAAGGTCGGTCGGATTGTTAAACTGTGTGGGGTTCACAAAGAGACTCACTAACACTATGTCATTCTCCGACACTGCCTTCGTTACCAACGAAATGTGACCGGCATGCAACGCTCCCATCGTGGGCACGAGCCCTATGGAGCGACCATTCTTGCGTTCGTTCGATACATACTCGCCTAGTTCGGCGACTGTCCGTATTATCAACATGATTATTTTTGAATTTCTTCTTGCTTTTTGCTTCTGTTGTCACAGCGGAGGGTATACCTTCGACGACAACAAAATAGTTTAACTCGGCAAAATTACAACAAATTAATTAAACATTATAATTTTTCGGACTAAAACGACAATTTTAGGGCAAAATCACACCTCTGTAAGTTAATTTTTAATAAAAACCGCCTCACATGGTTGGTGTTATGACCCGAAAATGGGATTTTTTTATTAATTTTGCATCTTAAATAGCGTCTGCTCAATTTTGGAGATGAAAATCCCGCTGACGCGAATGTATAAATAATGGCAGCTAACAAGATAATATTCGTTTCGCAAGAGATCTCACCTTATCTCACCAACACCCTCAACGGCGCTTGGGGCAAGTCTCTTCCCCAGTCGATCCAATCTCGCAAGTATGAGGTCAGGGTCTTTATGCCCGATTATGGCGACATCAATGAGCGCCGTAATCAGCTTCATGAGGTGATCCGTCTGAGTGGCATCAACATCTCGATCGGCGATACCGACCATCCACTGGTGGTGAAGGTGGCGTCGATGCAACCCTCTCGTATCCAGGTCTATTTCATCGACAATGATGATTATTTCCAGAAGTCGGCTGAGGATGTCGACCCGTTCGGTTCCAACCGTGCCGACAATGATGAGCGTATCATCTTCTTCGCTCGCGGCACTATGGAGACGGCTCGTAAACTCCGCTGGGAGCCGGAAGTAATGCAGGTGTCGGGATGGGTCTCTACCCTTGTGCCCCTCTATCTGAAGCGTCTCTTCGCCGACGGCCCGGCGTTCGTCAATACCAAGTTGGTATATACCATCCTCCCCGAAGAGCCCATCGAAGTCCTCGATCGCGCTTTCTTCAAGAAACTCGCCGAGGAGGGTGTAGCCGCTGAAGATATCGCCCCATTCGAGGCTGAGGAGGAGCTCTCTGTCAAGACTCTCCATCGCATGGCCATCAAGTATGCCGATGCTGTCGTGTTCCAGACTCCCGAAGTCGATGAGGAACTCAAGGCCTATTGCGACGCTATGGGCAAGCAGACTCTCCACTTCACCGGCGAGGGAGATTTCGCCGACCAATACAACGAGCTCTATCACTCGCTTATGGGTAAATGATCACTTGCCTGCCAAGTATATAATTAACATAGAATTACATCGGATGAAGCATAATATATTGACAGCGCTTTTTGCCCTGATGTTGCTGACACTCACAGCCTGTGAAGATGAAGTCAGCACCATCGGCCAGTCGATCTATGACGGCACGGTTACCATCAAGGTCGATTCGATTGTGGGCAAGATACAAGCCGCAAGTTTCAACGGGGGTGATATCGACTCGCGCAACGCTACCAAACTCCTCGGACGCATCAATGTGCCGGAGTATGGAAGCCTCGACTGTTCATTTGTCACTGAAATGATGAGCGCCTCGAAGATGAATATCCCCGACTCGATCTCTGTCAATGACCTCGACTCGATGAGACTCGTGCTCTCAGTGCCGCGAGGCTCGCTCACCGGCGACTCTCTGGCGCCACAGCAACTCAAGGTCTATCATCTCGGCAAGAGACTGCCCGCCGTGCCGGGGGCTTCGTTCGACCCCTCCGATTATTATCATCCCGACTCGCTGATGGGTAGCCGCAGTTATAGCCTTACCAATATCTCCAAGGGCGACTCCGCTATGAAGAAGGAACCTTATATCCGCATCGCTGTCAAGATGAACTCGATGAAGCTGGCCAAGGAACTTTTCACCAAGTATCGCAACAATGACCCGGTGTTCGACTGGCCTTCGACTTTCAACGATTATTTCCACGGTATATATGTTGAGCAGAATTTTGGCAACGGCTGTATCGCCAATATCGCCGGTGCCGACTTCTTCACCTATTGGCATCGCACAGAGAAAAGAAGCGTGATGCAACCCGATTCGACCTACGCTCCGCAAAATGTTGTGGTAAGAGATTCGGTCTGTCTGCTTGGTGCGCAACCCGAAGTGGTGTCGAACAATATCATCTCCTATAAAATTTCTGACAAGATCGAGCAGCTGGTGGCTGAAGGCAACGAAGTTATCACCACTCCCGGCGGATATATTATGAGCCTTAAATACCCGGTGCTCGACCTGATTGATGCTTATCACGACCGTGGCATGGCTCTCTCGGTAGTGTCAAGCCTCTCGATGGAGATCCCCGCCAAGACCATCAGCAATGACTATGGCCTCTCGGTGGCTCCCTACCTGCTGATGGTCAAGAAGAAGGATTATGAATCTTTCTTCAAAGAGAATAAGGTGCCCGATGGCGTCAACTCCTTCTATGCCGAATACGACAGCGAGAGCGGTAGTTATAAGTTCAGCTCTATGCGTTCTTATTTCGTCGAGAAGTATCAAGCATATAAGGATGGCACTTACGTCGATGAGGAGGAATCGGAGTTCTACCTCGTGCCGGTGTCTATCACCAAAGAGACCGTCGAAAACTATTCCGGCACCACCACCTACGTGACTCGCTGCCAACCTTATCTCGAGAAGCCGACCATGACCATCCTCGACACCGATAAGTCGGTGATCTGTTTTACATACGCTGTGCAGAAAATTTAACCCTTCGTCTCTGCTATCTGCGTCTGATACCCTAACCATTTAATACCCATATTCCCTATGATGAAACTCCTTCTCTTCAGCCTTCTCTCCTTCCTGACCGGAGCAGCCACCCCGGGTGCTGACTCTCCACAAGGAGCAGACCTTCTCTTCGTCGGTGATGCCATGCAACATCAAGCCCAACTCGATCGGGCGCAAGAACTCGGTAAGGATATGGGCACCGGTTATGATTATTCCACTTGTTTCACATATATCGCTCCGACCATCACCGAAGCTGATTATGCCGTCTGCAACCTTGAAGTGCCACTCGCCGGAGGTCCGGACTATTCAGGCTACCCCTGCTTCTCTGCCCCCGACTCTTATGCCAAGGCTCTCAAAGATGCCGGCTTCGATATGTTCCTCACTGCCAACAACCATTGTCTCGACCGTCGCGATAAGGGGGCGCGCCGCACACTCGTCGGCCTCGATTCTCTCGGCGTTGACCATATCGGTACATTTGCCGACGCTGCCGACCGTCAGAAGAAAGTCCCGTTCATCAAGAATATAAATGGTATCAAATTCGGTTTCCTCAACTATACCTACGGCACAAACGGCATTGAACCTAAAGATGGCATCGAGGTAGCCCTTATTAATAAGGATAAGATGGCGCAAGAGATCGCACTGACACGCAATGCCGGTGCCGAAATCGTCGTCGTTGCCGTCCACTGGGGCGTCGAATATGTGTTGTTGCAAAACCGCAACCAGGAGGAAATCGCCCAATTCCTCGTGGATCAGGGCGTTGATATGGTGATCGGTGGGCATCCTCATGTCATTCAGCCTATGAAGGTGGTCCACAATGACAAGGAAAATAAAGATGTGCTCGTGGTATATTCCTTGGGCAATTTCATCAGCAATATGAAGACTGCCGACACACGCGGTGGTGCTCTGGTCAGAGCCCGTGTAGAGCGCGACAAAGATGGTAAGGCACGCTTCGTCAAAGCCGACTACGACACTTTCTTTGCCGCCAAGCCATGGGGCCCGGCAGCCAATTTCACCGTAATCCCCAGCTGGATGCCCGACAAGATCCCTGCAGCCCAGCTCGACCACTGGAGAATCTTCGAACGCGGAGCCACCAAAATCTTCGACCAACACAACCAAAACGTACCCCGCCGCCACCCCAACAACTAAGAGCGCGTTCCTTATTCTTGTCTCGGCGTGTAGGTCATCTCATAATATTTATCATACCACTGACGCTTCTCGGGCGTGTCTATGGGGTCATGCTCGCTGATGATGCAGCCTGTATAGAGATCATCGGCAAGAGTCAGGATGATATTAGAGAGTTCAAGGGTCGGCTCCAATTCCCTGTCTTGCGGGCAGAAAAGTCGCTGACGTTTCATAGACTCGTACCCATATATCGCACCCATGATGTTGCCGCACACGGCACCGGTGGAGTCGCTGTCGCCATCATGATTGACGGCGGCAATGATGGCCTCCTCCATGTTGTCTATATGACGGATGGCGCAATAGAGGGCGATAGCCCATGCCTCTTCACCTGTCCAGCCCTCGCCGAGCATCCGGATGTTCTCCGCATCACTCTTGTCGTTGGCGGCAAGAGTCACTGCATTACGAGTGAGGTCGGCAAGGTATCGCTTATCTTCCTCATATTCCCCTTTGTAGATGGCGTCAAGGGAGTCGATGGCGTCAAGAGCAATGTCAGAAATATTTGCCTTAATCTCGCTCTCTTCCATCCTTATCACATGGTAGATAAGATGGGTAAGCATAGCTGCAGGCAGGAATGCCAAGGGATGCTTATGGGTGACAGAAGCAACTTCACCACCGGCCTCGTCCATTTGCTGAATACTGTAAGGGAATTGATTATGACTCCAATAACCCGCCATCAGCAGAGCCATGGGAGCCACTCGCATGATGCCACCGCAACCTTTGCTATTGTTCTTCACCTCTTTGCATTGAAGCAAACTTTCACATGCCGACAGGCATGTGAGCCCGGGAGCACGACGGTGTGCCAGTTGCGGAATATCCCGAATCCAGGTGGCGTTAAAATCATGAGTCTGCGATCCTCTTCTCTTACCGGTCTGTGTATAATACCAGTCAAGGTATGCTTCACCCACATACGTCTCCGGCCGTCCTCCGATGCCTCGCATATAGCCGCGTGTTATTCCCATCAGCATGCCACAGGCAGTGAAGAGCGTCATCTGTGTGTCATCGCTTATCAAAGCCTTGCCATCTGAGTCCAAGTCGAACTTCGTGATGCCATTAGCTCCATATTGTGCCAAGATGCTCTTGCGGCTTATGAACTCCACAGCATAGCCCAATGCATCGCCGGCGGCACCGGCCATCAACGATCCGCGGATGCGATCTTTTGTCCTCAACTTCAAGTCTTCGACAAATTCTTTTGGCAAAATTATGTTCGCTATGTCGATGGCTTCGGCGAAGAGTGGGGCTATCTCTTCGTCGCGGAATCCGGCTATGCCACATCCGATTCTCGTAACGAGGAATGTGAGTTCTGCGTGCTCCTTGGCAAAGCTGATGAACTCATCTACGTAGGGCTTGATGGTTTCCACGCCACCCTGCATTGTGGGGATGGCGTAGGTCTGACCATGCAAACCGACACCTTCGCCCCAGACGGCACCAAAACGTGCGTAAGCCAACCGCGCTGCGCCGCCACCATGGGAGCCTGCCAGGTTGCTGCCAAACACGAATATCTCATTCTCTTTCAATTCCGAAATCCTTCCGGGTGTATATCTCCTATCGTACATAATACTTCTTTTTTTACGTTATTTTAGATCAAAAAGCCTCTTTATGGAATACAACGGAATTATTACCGCGTCGGCATCCTCTACATCGATCGCATTATTTCAAGTCCGGCAAGCATTTCGGTTATGCTTCCCTTATTGACAAGATCTTGTGGGTCTCCTGTGAGAATCATCTCTATGAGTTGGCGAAACGATGAACCGTCGAGTTGCAAGATAGCAAGTAGCAATCCTGTAATTTATTGACAATGAATATGCAAAGGTAATAAATTTGCTAATTTCCGACTAATAATTCGTGTGTTTTTTGACAATTTCCGACTAATAATTGGCAGTTTGGCCTCTCTAAACAGTCAATTCAGGGTAATCTGAGGTTCTAATACGGTCCTCTCAGATTACCCTGATGACTGAGTTGCACAGAATAGAGCGCAGCATAGAGCGCGGCTCTTACTTATCTTATTTGGAAAGACCCGGATTTTCGTCGAAAAGATTCAACTCTTCGTCGTAGTCTCCTCTTGAGAGATTTATGCTATAATCGATGGCGCGATCTACCATCTTACTCATCTTCATTCCCATCTCCTCTGTGCCCTCACACGTCGCATCGAAACTCAGCGTACTCCGAATGCCCATCGAACGACCGACTCTATCGGCATCCTGATTAGCTCCGATATATGCGAAGAGCCATCCCTTAGCCTTCAGCGAATCCACCAATGCATAGATAGCCTCGCCGGTATACTCCCTTGAGGAGTTCTCATAGCCATCCGTCACGATGGTCACGAGCACCGAGTCTGCATCAGCCACCTTTTGACGCAATGCCGTGATGGCATTGCCCATCGCATCATAGAGAGGTGTGCATGCCGTGGGGCGATACTGGTCGGAGGGGAGCTCCTCGATTCTATCTATCTCCATGCAATCATACACCGTTTTCACCTCGCAGGAATTGAACACCACGAGCGACAGGAAATGCTCCTGATCTTCATGCTCCTTCTGTGAATGGCGGATGGTCTGGATTGTTTCATTCACCGCGCCGATAGCCTGCTTCTTAATGATTCTCATAGAACCGCTCTCATCAAGAATAATCAAATTAAAAACTCTTTGTTTCATCTTTATCTAATTTTAAATTTGCAAATAAACTCAATACTAACTCGTTTGCCAATTCAACCACACTCGTTGACATTGAGATAGATATAGTACATTTAAAGAAAGGGAAAATCCCTACCTTTGTTTTTGCAAAGATAGGGACTATTCGGCTTTTCTATCATCGTCGTTGGCTTGCCAAAACCAACCGTCTGATTATCAACTTAATAAATTTTTATTTTATGAAATTTTTATATTTGCCAATGTTGGCGGAAGTTGAATTTTCGATGGCAGGAGTGACAAGAACTGGTTCGCTCCTATCTTGAAAGGCATACTATTGATCGTGCCGAGACGTCGCTCCAGAGTCTGGTGGATATCTCGGATATAATCATTATATCTGCCGACGCGTCGCTTGCCGGTCGACTCATTGACACGAGTTTCCAACTCATCATAATAATGCTCTATTTGAGCGCGCTCCTCATTGAAGAGAGCCTCATACACCTCGATAAACTCCTCGCGATGTTGTCGCAGATCCAGGACGCGAGTATTTTCCCGGTTGCGATAGCGATCGATGACATGCATTATATAGATGCAATAAGCCGGTGCATGCTTGAAGATCAGAGGCGTCTCCACCCCATTGGAATCCTTAAGGTACATAAAATACCACAACTTATCTCGATAATACTTCGGCTGCTTTTCGCCTCTTGGACGGATCACGAGCTCATAATTCGAGGCCCCACCCGTGATCTGGTAAATCGTCTGCTGAGCGATACCCTTATGCCGAGAATAAATCAGCTTCAGCACAGCCCTCATCTCATCAGCGCTCAGATTATCAGCCACTTCATTCACAAAACGAGTAGTGTCCGGATCCTGTTTCTCAAACGATGCCGTCATCTTATCCGGGATCTTCAAGAGCATCTCCTTGCGTTGCTTAGCCGTAAGATAGCGCAAAAAATGATAATCTTTCTTCTCCGATTCCTTTTCAGACGATTCTTCGAACGATAAATCAGCCGGGAAGCTCCCCGCATCATCGTGACCCGAGAAAGATATAGAGTAGTTAATCTCACCACTAAGACGGCTCAATAGTGCACGACCCATATTCCTGAAGAAACCGACATTATCACTATCATCATCGGAGGTGGAACAAAGAGACTCCGGTCTGTCGTAGACCTGACTCACCGCCTCAACGAACTCATCAGGATGGCTATAAGCATCCAGCAGCAAGGCATCCCGACCGGCACATCTCAGCAACCCTTCAGCCTCATCCACGACAGCCAAAGCGGCACCAATGATTGAACTCGAGCCGTCATCTGATATAGGATCACAAGTGGCAGAGGATTTCGGACGCGGATCAGCAAAGACAGTTACGAACTCCGTACGGTCATACAGAGGGTTAAAAACCGGGCAAACGATATTATAGCCAAGAGCATCGACCACATCCTTCGGCACGTCAAGCACCCGCAGTTTATAAGCATAGAAAGGGGAAGAGCAACGCCTTGTAAGTCTCGAAATCTTATTTAAAAAGCGAACCCGATCCTCCGAAACGAGTCCCGCGCCCAGCAAAAAGACGCACCCATCGCCATCGGCAGGAATATCCACCCCCACCGAAGTCAAAACCTGAACTCCCCAATGCCTCGCAGTCCAACACTCCTTAACCTCAAAGACATCATACACAGAAGCATCCTCCTCCTCAGTCTTAGAAGCCCTAAACTTCTTCAAAAGATCAAACAAATCCATAACACATCACCATTAAAACTTAAGGAACGCGCTCTAAAACCAATATTCACCAAACCCACCCAACCAAACATAGAGGGCAATAACCCATCCGACCGCAAATATCGAAAAAATTCCCGACATATTCAAAGAATAAGCCGAGAATCAAATACCGAACCCTAAGAGCGCGTTCTGATTTTATGTGGGATTTCCCTACTGATCATATTGCGTCGGTTGAGCATCGGTCGGTTGTCTTGACCCGGCCACCCTCTCTACTTTGATCTACCATAATCTATCATGATCTGCTATAATCTCTATAATTGGCTATGATCTGCACTGCTGATGTTTTTTGCAATGATCGTCAATGATGGTCAATGATCTTTGCTACGAATCGGTAGGGGTAACCACGGATTGGTATTTTCCTGGATTTTTGATTATCTTTGCGGGTGGTTGGGATGGTTTGTTTATGGAGTCTTTGCGGCAGTTATTTCTGATTAAAATTGTTATTATCCGTCTAAATCGTCATTTTTTTTGGCGATTTAGACGGATAATAATGCTTCGGGGCGGTGGATGTGGTGGCTCGGGGGGTGTGGTGAGCTCTCTTGGAAGTCGGTTTTAGTCGAATAGGTCGTCGGATGTCAGAGTGTAGGCTATGTCGTTGGCATAGGCGTTGGCGGTGAGGCCATTGGCAGATATTATGGTGAGAAACACGGAGTTGCGTGTCTTGGTTACATCGTAAAGTCGTTGCACTTTATTTCGCAATACCTCTGAGTATTTCTTGTCTATAGTGAATTTGCCGGTGGTATATTTCATTTCACAGAGATTGAAAGCCTTGTCTGCTCGGTCGATTAGAAGATCTATCTCCACGCCGGGCAGATCGGCGTATGGAGGTGTTCGCCAAGAGTATTCGTTGCTTATTACATTAGATATGCCTAAGGCTTTCTTGATCTGACGGATGTGAAGTAGGCATACTCGTTCGAAAGCCAAGCCACACCAGTTGTGATAGGTAGTGGTGTTCTGACTTTTTATCCAGTAATTTTCTTCTTTGATTTTCTTGGAGGCAAGAAATCTATAATAGAAAAGAGTGTAATTGTCAATCAGCTGATAAACAGAATATTTGGATTGCTTGCCGTATGGAGTATAGCTGCGGATGAAGCCGCAGGCTGTCAGCTCACTAAGATATTTACTCATATTCCCGTTTTGGGCTATACCGGTGTGTGAGGAGAGTTCTTCGCGTGTCATGCCGATTTTTTTCTTGCCTAATGCCGCGATCAGTTTGATATATGGCTCCGGTTTACGGAATAGAGAGGAGTATAGGTTATCAAATTCATTTTCGAAGATAGCATTTTCTACGAAAAACATTCGGTCAATATTCTGAGCGAGAGAAAATTTCTTATTCAGTTTGCTCCAATAATAAGGCACGCCACCGAACACCATATAAGCCTCGACGATCTGCTGTTGAGACATCTTAACTTCCATCGATTCGGCATACTTTTTACATTCGCTCAATGAGAATGGGTTTAGCTTGATGCTATAAGAGAGCCGATCGTGAAGGCCTCCGTGATTATTGACAATCTTATTGATGATCCAAGAAGTGGCAGACCCACAGACGATAAGCAGAATGTCTTTTCTTGCCGAAGCCCAATTGTTCCAGAAGTGTTCGAAAGCGGGGAGGAAGTCTGATTTATGCGTATCCATCCAAGGGAGTTCGTCGAGGAAGATGACTTTCTTAGGTTCTGATCTTTCAGCCAGGCACATGGAAAGATAGTGGAACGCATCAAGCCAATTGGTCGGCATTTGTGACGGTTTGTATCCTTGTTCCACAAGTGAGTTTTAGAAGGCATGCAATTGTTTACGGGCCGGAAGTTTGGCCACGCCGGAGTGGGAGAAAGTGAATTTATCTTGCAAAGTTTCTCTCACAAGGTAGGTCTTGCCGATCCTTCGGCGTCCATATATAGCCACGAATTCTGACTCTGCTGAATCGTAAGCCTCTTGCAATAATTTTATTTCTTTTTCTCTCCCTATTAGCATATTTGGACATTTTGGTTTGGGTGCAAATTTAGTAATAAAATTGTTATTATCCGTCTAAATCGTCATTTTTTTTGGCGATTTAGACGGATAATAATGGTTCTGTAGCGGTGTGGATAATTGAAATAATTCTATGTAAGGAGTTGAGGAGGCTATAATTTTCTACATTTTATTGCCAAATATTTTTTATTATAATTTGAAAAGTGTAATTTTGTAGTCGAAGATTATATTGAAAAGTGTAGTTTTCGAAGCGTAATTTATATTGAAAAGTGTAGTTTTCCAATCGGAAAATATATTGAAAAGTGTAATTTCGATGTGGGATTCATCTCCGACATATCTCCGTCATGGTCTCCGACATTCGAAGTGTCGGAAGAAGCATAAATGATGGTTTGGAATTGGGTCGGGGACTCCCCAATGCCTCGCAGTCCAACACTCCTTAACCTCAAAGACATCATACACAGAAGCATCCTCCTCCTCAGTCTTAGAAGCCCTAAACTTCTTCAAAAGATCAAACAAATCCATAACACATCACCATTAAAACTTAAGGAACGCGCTCTAAAACCAATATTCACCAAACCTACCCAACCAAACATAGAGGGCAATAACCCATCCGACCGCAAATATCGAAATAATTCCCGACATATTCAAAGAATAAGCCGAGAATCGAATACCGAACCCGCCGAGCGCGTTCTGATTTTATGTAGGATTTCCCTGTGGATCATATTGAGACCGATTCGATGTCTGCTTATCCCTATGAGAAATGATGATTTCATTTACTCAAAGTTTCACGAATGAGAGTTTACCTGGCAATTCTGTACATGGAATGTCCTTAACGTCACCCAGATAAGCTCTAAGGATAAGTTCCTTATCTTCTTGTCTTACTGGGACACCCTGAATTTCTGTCATTTTACGAACCCCATAACGAACCGCATAGAATACATCTTCATTGTAAGATGTTTCTAATGGTTCAAGAATAGGTGGCTGATTGCCGACATTAGCCTTCTTAGGAATAACGGCATCGTAAAGAAGAATTGGACCATGTTTATATGCTTTACTATTATCTTTGCCTACAACATATCCTCCTCTAATCAGAATTGACAGATAAAAATCCTCGCTATCAGACAAACAAATATCTATTCCTGCACCATGAAGGTACAAATTGTTGAAATTATTCTTTTGACGTTCTCGACCATGCATAGCCGTATCAATATATCCGATGCCTTCGTTCTTATAATAGATTTCGATTTCTTTCATCTGAACTATATTATCAAAAACTCGCATTTGATAATTACATAGGATGTATTTTTCCAGACTTTGAAGAGCCTTTACGATCTCTTGTCTGTCACTAATTTTAATGAGTTCATGAACTCTTTCTAGAATGTTATTCATAATTGTAAATTATTCATTATGTAAAATAAAATATCTTTCTCTTACTGATAATGAGGACAATACTTGTAGTCTTCAAGACCGACTAAGGGTATATGTGCACCCATGCAAAACTTCTTCTGGTAGTTCTCCTTGATCGTCCATGTCAGACAATTCAATGCACCTCCATGTTCCTCAATGAACTCACGCATCTGCACTTGATAGATATGGCTTTTGTATTCAGGGAATAACTCCTTGTATTGCTTCAAGGCTTCTGCGTCCGTGATGGTATTGCCTATGCCGGGGATTATGATGAAGTCTTGCGTCTGTAGGCAGTTGATATAAGCCCAACTCAAATCGTCATATTCACTAAGCTCCAGTTCGATAACATCAAAATGTTCACTGAGAGCATTGTACATCTGTTCTGCAATTTCCTCATCATACAATTCAAGGTTAACCAAGACTTTGGGTCGTCCCAACGTATTGTAACCAACGTATCTAACGATACCATCTGTATGTCCGAAAGTGTCTTCCTTGTCCCAAGGGAGCCATACAATAATCAGATTGGGTTCCTGAAATGCGTCTTTGAAAAGCTTTTCTATCTGCTTTTTACAGAGTTGTGGATTCTCAGCTAACACCTTTTCGGTCATAACGACGAATGCCGTCTCCTCGTGCTCCTTATTTCCTTTACAGAACACCAAGTTGCCTCCATCAAGAATGATAGGTATGTTTACCATTTTGTATTTCTGTGCAAAAGGGCTGTTCTTGATAACCTTATCAACGTCAGTAATGTATTTCTTTTTGTCTTGCAGATAATCCGGATTGAAGATGAACCTCACGAACACATCTTCATCCGCCTGTGCAGGCATGAAATCTCTGACCCA